>Ga0209278_1000097_pt1:25000-134756 | contig 134756 bp, 137 predicted proteins | sample JI81BgreenDNA_FD_187504 | JGI IMG/M metagenome (GOLD analysis project Ga0209278, IMG submission 187504) | Wastewater effluent complex algal communities from Wisconsin, to seasonally profile nutrient transformation and Carbon sequestration -... | ecosystem: Engineered > WWTP >... | reverse complement strand
TGCTCCGTCAGGCTTTCGCCCATTGCGGAAAATTCCCCACTGCTGCCTCCCGTAGGAGTCTGGACCGTGTCTCAGTTCCAGTGTGTCTGATCGTCCTCTCAAACCAGATACTGATCGTCGCCTTGGTAAGCCATTACCTTACCAACAAGCTAATCAGCCGCAAGCTTCTCTTTAGGCGGAAAAACCGTTTCACTCGAAAGCATATGGGGTATTAGCAACCGTTTCCAGTTGTTGTCCCCCTCCTAAAGGCAAATTCTTACGTGTTACTCACCCGTCCGCCACTTGAGTTCAAAACTCTCGTACGACTTGCATGTGTAAAGCATACCGCCAGCGTTCATCCTGAGCCAGGATCAAACTCTCTTAAAATGTCCATGAATTTCTATCTTTGAAATAGATTTTTATTTAGATTCTACTTAGAAAGCTGAATCATAAGTTACTAACTCAAAGGCATTCGAGAGAGTTCTATTCTCATTAATTACTAAAACTTTTAAAAATATTAATTACTAAATAAGAGAAGAAACTATTTATTGATAATGAAAATTTCTGGAAAACTAAAGATTTTGGAATAAGAGAGTATTTTTTTGTTCAAACTTGTATTTTATTTTTAATACTGATAAATTTAATACTGATAAAATAGATATATATATTAATTTTTCATCAAAAAAAGTTTCTTATGGGAAAAGAAAATAAAACTAATCAAACAATTCTCACAATGTTAAAAAAAGAACCGACTGCTAAAACTAAGAACAAAAATAATTTTTTCTTGCTTTCAGGGATAGTGGTTAACTCTCAGTTCGATCCGATTGAATTGCAACAATTTCAATTTAATCCGGACTCGCAGTTTAGTTCCACGGGTTACACAATTTGTAACGAACTGACTAAACGATGTCACGATATCGATTATTTACCTTTTTCTAGAACGTTTGTAATGACAGATAATTCTTTCTGCCACTTAGTAGAAAATACAGATCAATTTATTTCCGATGTCGCATTGTCTTTAGATGTTAGTAACAATGAAGCAGTTTCAGCTGTATCGAATTTCTTTAAGGATAGAAGTATTCTTGTTTCGCAATCGGGATTGCCAGGTTATGTTTCCAAAATAGGAACGTATGCTCAAACTGCTGGTCGCTAGAACAGTGTCATTTGCAAAAATGGCGGGAGTTTCCGGACTCCAAATAATTCAAACGCAACCACTCTTGTGAATTGCGCTCCCAACAGTTGGTGCGATGTTTTTCCCTTGCTGGAAATAACACAGTTGGTCGAACATGCAATACAATTGGTAACACACTAAATTTACCAATGGCATATGCGGAATCAATTGAGAACACTTATGCTTCACCCGTAATTGATCGTGTCTTTGGAATCCCTACACTTTTAAATTATACCAAACAAGCTCGACGGGGTCCCGGGTTGGACGCTCAAGAAGCAAGAAAACTACTCAGTGATGTCAAAAAGGAATCGATTCTGAAACATCTGAAATGTTGGGTTGTGAAAAATGTGACTAACAGTTCCATTTGGTAGATCGAGTTAAAAAACTTGTTTGATTTTCGGCTGACAAACTCGATGATTCAAAAGTCGAATCACCTGTCATTAGGATTACACTTCTAATAGGCCGCAACCAAAATTATCATCGTCCAAGTCTGGGCGATGACAGGACAAATTCTCGAGCTAGCCCAGTACCCCGAATATTCTCAGAATTGAAACCTTGCTCTTTAGCCATTAGTTTGAAAAATTCCCCGTTTCAACGTTCTTTGTTATTTAAGGTCGCATTTCATCGTCTACAATCTCATCCATATATTGAGCCCCTGCAAATCCGCTTCCAATGCTAGAAGGATGAAACTCGACCCCGATATCCTTTTAAAGGAATACAAAGGTCTGTTCCCGGTTGGGTGAGTAAAACAATTACTTGCCTTACTTCCCTGCAGAACCGTACGTGCGACTTTCACCGCATACGGCTCTCCAGAGATTTGATTCGACAAGAAAAAATAATTTTTAGAATTTTTCTTCCAATATTTGATTACCTAAGGCAATGGTGAGTGCAACACCAATCGGAGCACCTCCATTGATTGCCACCAAAAATTGAGTACCTAAAGCGAGACATTTAAGGGGATATTTGATATTTGGCGGCATATAATTCCTTTGACAGCTTTTAGACTAGCTTCTGTCGGGTCTGAGCAATCATGCACAGTTTTTGCAAGTCTAGCAAATTTCATTGCTTGGCCCGCAATTGGAATATGTTCAATTATGTCCATTTTTTTAAATCCCCCACGTAAGCACTTCAATTACTACTTTTGCTGTACTAGTTGGATTAGGAATTATATAATTTAATCCTATTCCAATGGCAATGGCAAGAATTTTTTCCATAAAAAATTTAACTATTAAATAGAACTGTATACTATCATTAGATACTCTATCGCCATTTTTGTCAAGTAGAAAAATTATAGTAAATTTTTTAGACTAATATTGTCCACGATGAACATTTTTATGACATTCCTTACAATTCTTTCGGACATGTTTGACATGATGCATTTGGATGTGACCGAGAAACACGATTAGCATAAATTTCAAATGGGTCAATAAACAATTGTTTGTTTTGCCATTTTCGATCCTTTACTGACCATTTCGTTTGATATGGAAAATTTATTTCAGTATCCGAATTGGATACTTTTAACGTTTTTCCATGTTTTGCAAATATCTTTCTTACTGTTGATCGATGTCTATGACTTAGAGTGATAGCACATGACATATGTAATAAATAATGAATAGAAAGATTAGTACATCCCGAATAATAGTTCTCTAATCCTCTCCAGACACTCGAAAAGTGTTTGACAATCACTATATCCTCTAAAGTTGTATAACTGGCTTTACTGATAGCTCGATGACCTTTCTCAGGTAAATTTTTGATAGAACCTCTTTCTTTCATTCGTGAAAGAACAGAAGCCAGTGGTACATCAAATCTTAACATAGGATTAGTTCGACGTGTAGTTCGAGTACCAGATCCGGTATACGGACTTATTTTTCGATGACGTGGGAGATAAATTTCATATCCTAGAAACTTTGCTTTCCCAGCACGTAAATTTGTTAGATTCGTTTTTACAGGATGAAGTTTTACGAATAAAGTAACTTCCGTTTTTAGCTGTTTCGCTAATTTTTCCTATCATCCAGTCATCCGCATATCGAACGTATTCAATACAAATTCGTTCTTTGGCTAAGCTGGGAGTGCTTAACCTTTCTTTTTTTGTAAGTTTTATTTGTCTTACTAAAGTTTTCTATTCGTTTGACCTTTTATTTTTTTGGTTAGTCTTCCTAAACGTTCTAGAAGCATGCTTTTTCTTCAACCCATTTATCCAACTCATTAGAATAAATATTTGCAAGAATTGGTGATACAATACTTCTCTAGAAAATTGCTCTTTCCGCAAAATTCCACATTTCAATAGTTTACGAATTAAGTTGAGAAATCTAACATCATCGATTTTTTCAGATAAGATGTCAGATAACTGTTTATGGTCAATAGTTGGATATGCCCCTTCGATATCTCCTTCGATAAGCCAATCCACCCAACGAAATTTTGCCTCGATATGTTCAAGTGCATCGTGTGTTCCAAGACCTTGACGAAAGCCAAAACTAACTTTAGAAAAGCAAGGTTCGTAAATGGCTTCTAGTATCATTGAACGATTTTGTCATTTGAAGTTGGCAATCCTAATGGTCTTTTACGACCATCTGGTTTTGGAATTTCGATTTCATTCACAGGTTTGAAGTGGTATTTTTGTTTTACCACCTTCTCACGAAGATTTCATAACCTCGGAAGACTCATGCCATCTAAGGTTTCTTTCGTAACTCCTGGGGTTCCTTTTATGTTTTCATATGCTGCAATCCAAATGTCTTCTTTTCGTAATATACGAAATAAATCTGAGTGTATCCAATCCTTATTTATGTCGAATTTATGCCTTTGATAAATGTTCTCCTCTCGAGAATGAGAAATGACTATCTCAGTCCCCCTAAGGAGGGGCTCTTTTCACGTAGGGATTACTCCCCTTAGTGAACTATACAGTTTCTAAATAAGACGAATATATTGAAGCTTAGGAAAAATTTGAGCTAAGGATTAGATAGATTCATTTTCATTGGAACGGAGAACCTATGTAATTATAACCGATTCTCACTCATGTCATCCGGTTATTAGGCTAGTTTTCAGGTAGTCTAACTTTACCCTTACTTCATTAACTGTCCATAGTGATTAGAACTCACCTTCCCTTTAACATCTCCTCACGATTTCTGTTGGTTTTATTCCTATTTTTGAATCATGGAAGCAGATTTATCTGCAACGTATCAAAGATAAGTTTTTGGAACCTTGTATTAGACGGGAAGAGCCATTAATTTTTGTAAGTTCAAAAATTCTGAATTTAATGATTTTAGCTTTAGGAAATGTCAAGTTGCGAAGTGTACCTTTGAAAATTTTTTATGGATTGTGAATTCGTTGAAACAAAATTTACGAATAGTAATTTAGACCGCATAATTTTGGAATGGTAGGAAAAGATTTCAATTTAACATCTAATAATCCAATTGAAAATTCAGATTTTCGAATTCTTGTATCGTTACAAGTGCAACCTTCAAAAGAACAATTAATGACATTTACTTGATGAAAGAAAGAACTGTCAATGAATTCTTCAAATATATTCTCCTCTGAAAAACTTTCCTTCGCGATATTCCTTGGGTTTCAAAAATTGACGTCAATCTTTTCTTCATTTTCTGATTTTGTTATTGCTAGCTAATTGAACTTTAATGAAATAAGAAATTGGTCCGAATCTAATCCTTTTGGAATCTTATGAAAAAGAGTTTTCGGTAAAAATGTTGGTGCCATTGATATCTCACAAATAATTTGAACCTTTGTGGAATTCTATCTTACCGATATCCTAGATGGAAAATCTTCACCAAGAAAAGATAGAATTCAACTTCTAAAATCAGAGAACTCGATTCGAGGTCCATTGGAAGGTTGCGAGTGAATTGGAACTATCCCAGTTTCTCGAAAGACTGCAGAAAGGAATCATGAATAGTTTCAGTGAAAAAACTGATAGACTTCTGAAGTTCACCTACTTGCTCGAAATTAGTATCCGCTAAAATTTGTGTTGAAAAATGCTCCTTTGTCGGAAGGAAGGTTTGTTCCGTAAGTTGTGTTATCCCTTCTTTCCATTGAGTTCGGTTACTTTCTTCAACGACACCATCCGGTAAAAATTGAATATCTAAATTTTGATAAGCTTTTTGCATGTATTTCAAAATATCTGGTCTTTGATTGTACCAATATTCACGTATTTCATTTGGAATTGGATACCGGTACCATAAAATCGGTAAATATCGGAACACTAAAACCTCCCGCAGTTCTTCATTGATCAATGCTTTGGCGGGTTGTCCTTCACTTGGTAAAAAAGGCATCGTAAATACTAAATGATTGATACTATCTGCAAATCGACCAAGTAGAATCGAGACAATGGTACCTGTTAAATTAAGTCCAGCAATTGTCGGTACCACTCCCATCATAGCTTCTTCTGTCCAATCAATCATGGCCACTAAATAGATCCACGGAACAGTATATGGATTGATACTAATAAACCAAGATAAGGCGATTCGTAAGGATACTAATTGGGCATATCCAAAAATCACTAAAAATAGGATTTCCCGAAAAACTTCTAAATAGGTGATATCTAAACAGAAATTGAAACGTACCTGCAGAAACTCAGAGAGCCAATTTGGCAAGAAGAATATATTTCTGTAATTTTCAATATAAAAGTTATAGTACCCATCTTGAGTACTTTCATAAATAACTCTAGGTATCGGTTCAACTTTTGGAACAGTACCAAACAGCATTTCTGTAAAAGTTTCTGGACGTTGAATTGGAGGATACGGGACCTTACGAAGTGGAAGACTATCCACCAGATTTCGCTTATCCGTAATCATATCTTCGATAGCCGTTAAGGGAACACCAGTTATCTTCATCCCTGGATTTTGGGGGTATCCAAAAAGCGTAGCTATCTGTTTGAGAAGGACTCCAACACCATCAATAAAAGCTTCACGGAGATCCGCAAATTTGTCGTTAAAGGTCATTCTTAATTTTAATACTTTTAAATTACTACAATGGGGTTCGAGAGACTATTTTGTCAACAGTTTCACTCAAGTTTGACGTTCGAATACTTTTTCAAACTAACTAAGAAAAGAACGTTCGGGATAGTAGGATTTGAACCTACGACACCCTACTCCCAAAGCAGGTGCTCTACCAAGCTGAGCTATATCCCGAATCGAACTCCTTCATTCTCGCTGGAACCTTTTCGTTTGTAGTAGAGAGAGTTTACCAAATTTTGAGAAATTAGACAAGAGGGTTTTCGATTGTTCACAAATTTTGACGTTTGAAATTAAAAGAATAACATGAATTAAAATAGGAGAATCATTTGAATGATTCTCCCCGCATATGGCCCTTCTATCACTATACCTACAACTCTGCAGATCTGGATTTTGACCAAATTCCTTAATATTTTACCGGAATTTATCCCATTTGATTCGAATTCGGTGGTAAAGTATCATTACTACCCAAAGAATGTCCATGTTTACTCAATAAATGATCTAAGGATGAAGTTGGCCTTTCAGCCTCATAACCATTGAAAAATAGAATTTTTTCAGTAGAACTAGGTAAATTTTTATTCCTAAAAAGTAAATTCCGTGTTGATTCAACATCCAGAAGTGGTGGAGCGTGTGTTACTGGGCTTTCTCGTTGCAACATCCAGATGATTAGAAATAAGTCAAACTTGAATCACCAGCCCTAAGCTCATTTATTACCTCTTGAGAATGATACGATGAGTAATGTTGATGAACAATTAAAGACTGTTCAAGATGGATCATATACAAACCAGAAGGACGATACTCGATAAGGATTATGAACTACTTCTTACGATTTGTATTTTTTGATTTTGTTGATATTCATTATATTCTAGAGTAAATATAGGTTGAACCAAATCAATTTTAATCGCTAGACAAACGACTTGAAAAGATTGCCACCGGTTCGATTTAAAGCATAAGAAAAAGCAATCAGAAAAGATATTTCTATTTCTTTTATTTATTTAAGTTCAGTTTTGTAGTATCTACAGTATACAAAGAGTCTATGGGATTTACTCTGCGTTCTATTTTTTTTCAATAGAATCAACAACATCCTGAACTTTTCTCGTTTTTCCAGAGAATAGAAAATCATCTATTTCATCCAAACTAATTTCAATATTGAATAGAGTCTCTAAGTCGTTTATTAATTCAAGCATTTCTCTGGAATCGGTTCCAAGCTCTTTTTCGAAGTCTGTCTCTAATTGAATTTGGTGATACTGAATATAAGAATTTGCGAATTTTCTCAAAAATACGGGTCATCTTTCAAATAATTTAAATTAATCAATTACTATTCTGAACTAGTAGAAAATTTATTCAAAAAATTTCGAAAATTTCAATTTCTTAGGATTTATCGAAACAGAGAAAAATCTTAAAGATACGAATAAGATCGACAACAAATAAAAAAGTGAAAAATTGAACATTTTGTATTGAAAGCGAGAGAAGAAGTTATATCAAAATTTCAAAGAGGAAAAGTGAATTTATTTTTCCACTTTCCCAACATTAATTTTTTAACAACCAACAATATTAAGACACGCACCCATCAAAATTTCTGTAAACCGTTGCTTAAATGCCTTGTTACAAACTAACTCAGCAGCAGTCACCACACTGGCAGTTACCGCTTCAAATTGTAATTTCTAAAATACGGACAGGTCAATTTATCGTACGAACTGGTAAAATTTCATCTAGTTAAATTATCTTATTCATTTGAAGGATTCTTATTATATTCAATCGTTGGTAAATCATTAGTTTTAATTGAATCGTGCTCAGAATAATATTTATGTCTATCTAAAATATCGGTAAGTGATTTTGACTCGCCATAAACTCTATATGGATCTTGTTGTTGATTCTGATAGTAAATTTTTGGAACTTGTTTTTCAATCTGAGGAGTATTCGGAAGAATCGGCTGATAAACGTTATTTAGTTCTAAATTAGAGTTTTTTCCAAGTCGACTCACAAGAATGAATGCTATTTTTAATAGTTTAGTTAGATCTTTAAAAAATAAATTCTGATTAGCAATGACATCCCATAGCACAAGACCACTCCATCCAGTGCTTATAAGAGTAGCTAAAATCATATTAGTAGAGACAATTAAGTAAATTGTTACACCTGAAGTTATCAGACCTAATGAAAATATAGAAAACGTTAAAATTTTAAAAATTGAAAAAAATGCTGGACTTTTAAAGATATTTAAGAATCCAACAATAACAAAATATTGTTATCTAGTAATTCTAAAGCTTAAATTAGAATTAACACAAAGATATACGGCATTTATAAATGATTCCCATAATTTTTTATTAAGAGTTAATTGTAGAAAATTAATTTTATATGATTTACAATACTCATCTATACAATCTTTAATTATAGCTATATCTTTGGCGGTTAATTTTTGTAACTCGTTTACACTTTTTGTTAGATGAAAAGTTGTTGCCCCAAGGGTTCCACACACAGCTATAATAGCAATTGCTTTTAATCCAGTACCCGTAATTTTTAGTGACTTCGTCTGTTTCCAGTTTTTAGGTAGGTAGCCAAAATTTTTTCCTCCTCTAAGTCTGCTTAGAGACTGGACTGAACTCGTATGAATTTTAGAATTACCCGTCTTTTCAATTGTTTTGTTATTGATATTTATAAAATCGTTATATGATTCTAGGTCTTCTAGATAATCCTTATAAGAGAATTGGATTGGCTTTTCCATCTCGCCAGTTAAATATAATTCCAAGAGAATTTTATCAATCTGCTTTACGCTATTGTAAATAAGTATAGTTATAACGAAAGAAGCTGTTAGTGTACCGGGAAGGACAAATTGCCAAAAAGCAAGACTTAAAGATTTTTTCATTAGAAATTAGTATTTTATATTCTAAATATATTGAATTAGTAAATGAACAGCAATATTATTACACACTTTTAAAGTAAAGTCCATAAGCTTTTAAGCCGTTTTTGAGATTTCAACACACCTTTAAAATTAGTCCAGAGTATGGGCTGTTTTGAAAGGTAAGATGAATCGAGTTTAACTCTAAAAAAGGATCAAATTTTATGATTTTAAAAAAAATAACTAGAAATTTAATCATAGTTTTTTTCCAATATAATCGACAACATCTTGAACTCTAATCGGTTTCCCAGAAAATATAAAACCATCTATATCATCCAAACTAATTTCAATATCAAATAAAGTCTCAAAATCATTTATTAATTCAATCATTTCTCTGGAATCAGTTCCAAGTTCTTTTTCGAAGTCTGTCTCTAACTGAATTTGGTCATACGGAAAACTATATTCTTCATGTAATAATTTACGAATTTTATTAAAAATAAGGGTCATCTTTCAAGTAATCTAAATTAAGGAAGTGATCTTTTGGTATTATTATAAAGTTTACTAAAAAAAATTTTAGCTCGGAGAATTTTTTCAATAGAAAGATGGTTTTTAATAAATAGGTTTAGTTTCGAATTTTTCAAAACTATTAATTTTTTAGATTCAAATTTCTTACGGATCATAGTTCACAAAAGTACCAGACCAAATGCTCTTCTAAGCCGTTTCTTAGACCCAATACTAGTTCCAGACTAACAAATGATATGATAATATTACCGTCAATTCAAAATAGACCGGATTAAGAGCCTTATTTTTAATCGTTGAAATATTGATTTCAACGATTAAAATAACTATTTTCTAATTAAAAGAACAAATAATGAAGGACTAATTTTACTTCCCCTAGAGATTACTCTTTCGAGAACCCTAGAAAATGGAATTGAATCGGAATGTCAAATAAAGAGAATCTATTTTTAGAATTCTCTTTATTTTGAATTGTCTGATTTACGCTTTACTTGGTAAAACTGTATATTGTTGAACAATTTCTCGGAATTCTTCGCCATCAATTGTTTCTGAATCTAATAATTTTTCAACTGCTAAATCAATTACAACCCGGTTATCTAAGATAATTTGAGTTGCAATCCGTTCACAGTGATTAATAATTTTACATACTTCTGAATCAATTCGATCAGCAATACTCTTATCAGAATCACTTGATCCTAAAAACATTTGTTCATTATTATCATCTTCAAGAGCAATTGGACCAATATTTGACATACCATAACGTGTTACCATTTGACGTGCAATATTTGTAACTTGTTGTAAATCATTACTTGCACCAGTAGTTACTTCTGGATCTCCGAATACTACCTGTTCTGTCACTCGACCTGCTAAAGTTGTAATGATCCGAGCTAATAATTCAGAGCGAGATAATAAACTTTGATCTTCCTCTGGAGCAAACCATGTAAGACCTTTTGCTCCCCCGCGTGGAATTAAAGTAATTTTTTCAACTTCATCATGATTTTTCAAAACTGTACCCGCCATAGCATGTCCTACTTCATGGTAGGCTATTAATTTTTTGTTTTTCGTATCTTCCATTGCGGTTCCAGCAATACCACCAATAATTCTGTCTGCAGCTTCATTGACTTCATTTTTTGAAATTGTATCTTTTTTATAACGTGTTGCTAAGATAGCGGATTCGTTTAATAAATTTGCTAAATCGGCACCGGAGAATCCTGGTGTTCGGTTCGCTAATTGAACTAATGAAACATCTTCATCAAATGGCTTATTTTTGGCATGAACTTTTAAAATTCCTATTCGACCTAATCTATCAGGTAAACCGACTGTAATTTGTCTATCAAAACGACCTGGACGTAGCAATGCTGCATCTAAAATATCCACTCGGTTGGTAGCACCTACAACAATGACACCTTTGTTTTCTTTAAAACCATCCATTTCGGTTAATAATTGGTTTAAAGTTTGTTCACGCTCATCATTTCCTCCACCAACTCCAGCACCACGTTCTCGACCAACGGCATCAATTTCATCAATAAAAACAATACAAGGTGTGTTTTCCGATGCTTTCTTAAATAAATCACGAATACGAGCTGCACCAATACCAATAAACATTTCGACAAACTCGGAACCTGCTACACTATAAAATGGAACATTTGCTTCATTTGCAATTGCTTTTGCTAATAAAGTTTTTCCTGTTCCTGGAGGTCCAACAAGTAAAACACCTTTTGGTATTTTTGCACCTACAAGCGTATATTTATCAGGTTCTTTTAAGAATGAAACAATTTCTTCAAATTCCGCTTTTGCCTCATCAATACCCGCAATATCATCAAATGAGATACCTGTATCTGGTCTTTGATCAAAACGTGCAGGTGATTTACCTAAATTCATTGGGGATGACCCCGAATTCCCGCCAAAATTATCTGAATTTTGGAAGAAAAATATTAAACCACTGATAAAAATTAATGGTAATATCAAATTACTTGCAATAGTGATAAAAATATTTTTTCGTGCTACCGGATGTGCATCAAAATCAATATTATATTCTTTTAACTTTTGAATAAGTTGTGAGGCACCAACCGGAATTTCAACTCGAATTGATTGAGGGCGATTTCCAAGCTCTGGACTTGAGGCTTGAACAATTGCATTACGACTATTATCATATAAGTCAACTTGTTTGACCCAACCCATTTCTAAATATTCTAAAAAACGACCATATGTCATTCTTGAACTACTAATGTTTGAATTAATTTCGGGCTTGTTTCCTGCTATCTGAGGTCCACCAAAATCGATAAGATCAGCCTTTTTAACACCAATGATAATACAAGCAACGAGAAATAATCCTAGAAGAATTTTCTGTATTAGATTACGATCCATTTTAGTTTCTAATTAATTTTTATATAAATTTATTCTTATCTAAATAATAACATACTTTCAGGAACAAAACCAACAACTTTTAAATTTTTATTATTAAAATTAAATAGTTTTCATATATAGTAATAAGTAACAAGCTTGTTGCTTCCTTAGTGAGTTATCTGGGTTTCAATTTCAAGTGAGTTACTCAGACTCGGGCAATTAGGTTTCATACTTTAAAATAATTTTTATACATCCTTAACTTATGGTAAATCGTGGTTCACAAGTTCGGATTCTTAGAAAAGAATCGTATTGGTATAATCAAGTAGGAACAGTAGCAACAGTTGATCAAAGTGGAATTCGTTATCCTGTTGTTGTTCGATTTGAAAACGTCAATTATAGTGGGACAAATACAAATAATTTTGCAATTGATGAATTAGTCGAAGTTAGTCCGAAAAAGGATTAATTGCGATCGCAGTCTGTCTAAAATTTTGAAAAAGTAGAACAATTCAATTGGGAATAAATTGCTCTACTTTTTTGAGTATGATATTATTTTTTAATGAAAACTTTTATTTAGCAATCAGAAGATATGGTTTCTATTCCTCAAATTGGAAAAGTTGCTCCAAATTTTTTAACAGTTGGAGTTTATCGAAATAGATTAGGAAAAATTAGATTATCGGATTATCGTGGAAAAAAATATGTTGTTCTGATTTTTTACCCAGCGAATTTTACTCCTGTTTCACCAACTGAATTAATTTATTTAAGTGATCGGATTTCTGAATTTCGAAAATTATCAACTCAAATACTTGCAGTTTCTGTTGATAGTCCATTTTCTCATTTACATTATTTACTATCAAAACGTACTCAAGGTGGTTTAGCTCATTTAAATTTCCCTTTAATTTCTGATTTAACACAGACTATCACAAGTAATTATCATTTATTAACGGATGATGGGCTTTCTTTTCCTGGTGTATTTATTATTGACAAAGAAGGGATAATTCAATACTATACGGTTAATAATTTATTATGTGGCAGAAGTGTAAATGAATTACTGCGCATATTACAATCCATTCAATATGTCAAAGAAAATCCAGGTCAGGCATGTCCTGTTGATTGGAAATATGGTGATCAAATTCTATATTCACACCCTTTAAAGTCAAAACTTTATTTTAAAAACTTATATTCTCAAAAAAAGAATTAAAATTTTATGCCAAAATTAAAAACTCGAAAAGCTGCTCTAAAGCGTTATAAAATAACTGGAAATGACACTCTTTTACGGCGTCATGCTTTTAAGGGTCATCTTTTAATGAAAAAATCTAATAGACAAAAACGCAAACTATCTCAGGTAGTGTGTGTCAGTAAGAATGATAGTAAACCTATTAAATTAATGTTACCTTATTTATAAAAAATTCAAATGGTTAGAGTTAAACGAGGAAATGTCGCTCGAAAACGACGAAAAAAGATTTTGTCACTTGCAAGTGGATACAGAGGTGCACATTCTGTTCTATTTAGAGTCGCAAATCAACAAGTAATGAAAGCATTGAAATATTCGTATGTCGGTAGAAAGCAGAAAAAACGAATTTTTAGAAAAATTTGGATTACTCGCATAAATGCTGCTTCACGCTTAAATGGCTTATCCTATAGTCGATTAATTCACAAATTTAAAAAATCTAATATTGATTTAAATCGAAAAATGTTATCACAAATTGCAGTATTAGATACCTCAACTTTTAAAGAATTAATAGAATCAAGTAATTAAAAACTGAAAGATTTGAATCTATTCTTAAATTAAGACGATTACTGATGTCTGGAATTTAAACACTTCATAGTTCGACGAACGTGGCTACAAAACTAGAGAGCATGTAAGGTTTAGTGCAAGTACTACAATGACAACGAAAATCCTTAAGGACTGTATCGTTACATATCACTAGAAGGATTCTATATGTTCTGTTTCACAATTTCTAATATTACTAGGATTGTCGATATTAGGAATTCTATTTTTTGGAGAAATATCAGTTCTAAAACCAGTTATACCAAATAAAACTTGATATTTTTAATTCCTTCCAAGACTTATTTTTTGGAAGGAATTTATTTGGTTTCGGAATTCTATATTTCATCTTTCATTTTCATCAACAATTTCCTTTCCATGGTAATGGTTTATTTTTGCAGGCCCAGACAAAAGTTTTAGATCCCCAAGATAGAGGCATAGTAACAAGGGTTATTATATTTGGATCGGGAACCCAACAAGCTAGTATTTGTAAACCATCTGCTGTACAACCAATAAAAGAAACAACAAAGCAGACCCCGTCCTGACAAGCTAATGCTTCAGCTACATCTGCAGCTCCTTTGCCGAACCCACAAGACCCTGTGGTACCTCCAAAGAGCTTTGTAAGATAAGCTTCTAAAGAAGAAAATTTCTCTGAGATTCCGAGTGGAGCTTCCAGAGCAGTATTAAGTGCTTTTGTATAGTTCCACGCTTTTCTAGGAATAAATGTTGCAACTTGAAATATTTTATTCAGAATAATTTTTTTTTTTTAGTTTTAAGAATTCCTAACTATTGAAAAATAGACAGAAATAGAAATAATTTTACACGTTTTTCTTCATTTTTCTTTTAGGAACTAATATATTGAACCAATTTTGTTACTTGATAGATACTGACCTGATTTAAACTATAAATCGGTATATTACACTGTTTGGCTAAACTTTTCAACTTAAAATTTTGTTTTAAATGTTTTTTGAATCCAATAATTAAACTTGCCTTTCTAATTTCATTTGTTAACACAAATTGAAATCCCATCTTTAATAAAACTTCTTTTAATAAATTACTTGATAAGGAATAAGGGTAAATCACTAATTTTTTTGATTGTAATTGAACCGAATTTGTCTCAGTTGGTTGATTTAACAAAGCCCAGTTTTTAGTTGTTAAAGTTATCGAATCAGGAAATCTGGTTCGATTTCTTAATAAAAAACTATCATTTGTTTGAAATCGTTGACACTTAATTTTTATTTTTTCATTGAAAGAAAAGTTTCGAACTTGGCCGATCGAAAAGTTGTCTCGCAAAAATAGATCAACAGAATTTTTGACATCTTCATGAATTGTCCATGAATTTTGTTGATTAATTTCTATCACTATTTCAAAAGCAGGATACGCCTTTCGTTCTAAAATACTCTTCTGAGTGCCACGACGTTTGGCTTCATCATCACTCAATGTGACATATTGGATTCCTCCTATTAAATCTGCGAGTGGAGGATTTTTAATCAAATTTTCTAAACAATTCCCATGAGTTGTTCCAACAAGTTGAACACCTTTTTCCGCGATAGTTCTTGCTGCTAAGACTTCAAGTTCAGTCCCAATTTCATCAATAATAATTACTTGAGGCATATGATTTTCAACCGCTTCAATCATTATTTGATGTTGCAATTCTGTCTTTGCGACTTGCATACGTCTAGCTCGACCAATCCCTGAATGAGGGATATCACTATCACCTGCAATTTCATTTGACGTATCTACTATAATTACCCGTTTCTCCATTTCATCTGCCAAAACTCTCGCTATTTCACGAATAATTGTTGTCTTTCCAACACCCGGTTTTCCCAAAATGAGTATAGATTGTTCCGATTCGAGTAAATCACGAACTACGGAAATTGTACCAAAAATAGCTCGTCCAACTCGACACGTCAATCCAGTAATTAGAAATTGACGATTTCTAATACAACTAATTCGATGAAGAGTCCGTTCAATTCCAGCACGGTTTTCATTACTAAATTTACTGATTCGCTTTGTCGTATAATCAAGATCTTGCCATGAAATAATTTTCTGAGATAAATATTCAGGTCCACTTAGAAAACGAGCTTCAGGTCGCCTTCCTAAATCTAAGACAATTTCAATAAGTTGATTTTTACAGTTATGCTGATTTAAATTTTCTTGAAGAAAAAAAGGTAAATTTTCAATTAATTTGTCTAAATCGTCATTTATGGTCATTAGATAAAAATTTTATATAATTTCTTAACTTAGATTATACTTCGAAGGAGAAAAAATTAAACCAGAAAAACTTTTTGGATCCATTTCTTCTCCTTCAACCTATTAATTCCAGATCCCGAGCAAATTTTTTATCACATTATTCCAAACTAAAAATAAGTCTCCTACAAGAGTATTAACCTTTTGCAAAACTAGCTTTTGATTCGGCAATTGCTTCTTTTAATAAGGTTTCAGCTTCTTCCGTAAATTGGTTCGTAGATGTAACAATTTCGGTATACTTGTTTGATGAAGAAGATAAGAATTTTAATAAACTAGCACAATAGCTTTTTACAGCACCAACTTCTAAATCATCTAAATAACCATTAATACCTGTGTAAATTAAAGCAACTTGTTGTGCTACAGATAACGGAGAGTTTTGAGGTTGTTTTAAAAGTTCACGTAATCGTGTCCCACGAGCTAATTGTTTTTGTGTTGCTTCATCTAAATCCGAAGCGAATTGAGAGAATGCCTCTAATTCAGCAAATTGAGCTAATTCTAATTTTAACTTACCTGCAACTTGCTTCATTGCTTTCGTTTGCGCGGCAGATCCTACACGTGATACTGAAATACCTACGTTAATAGCTGGACGAATACCCGAATTGAATAAATCATTTGATAAGAAGATTTGTCCGTCAGTAATCGAAATTACATTTGTTGGAATATAAGCAGATACATCACTTGCTTGTGTTTCAATAATTGGAAGAGCCGTCATACTTCCTCCACCTAATGCATCACTAAGCTTCGCAGCACGCTCTAATAAACGAGAATGTAAATAGAATACATCACCCGGATAAGCTTCACGTCCTGGAGGACGACGTAATAATAACGACATTTGTCGATATGCCATTGCTTGTTTAGTTAAATCATCATAAATAACTAATGTTGCTTTCCCTTTGTACATAAAGTACTCCGCTAATGCTGCTCCAGCATAAGGGGCAATATATTGTAATGTTGCTGGATCATTTGCACTTGCACAAACAACAATGGTATATCCCATTGCACCTTTTTCTTCAAGTACATTTACAACTTGAGCAACAGTAGAAGCTTTTTGACCAATCCCAACATAGACACAAACAACATCTTCTGTTTTTTGGTTAATGATCGTATCTATAGCAATTGACGTTTTTCCTGTTTGTCTGTCACCAATGATTAACTCACGTTGACCTCGACCAATTGGAATCATAGAATCAATGGATGTAATTCCAGTTTGTAACGGCTCACAAACAGATTTACGACTAATAATACCAGGTGCCATTGCTTCTAATAAGCGAGTTTCAGATGTTTTAATGTCGCCTTTTCCATCAATCGCAAAACCTAATGGATTCACAACACGGCCTAAAAACTCTTCACCTACAGAAATTTGAGCAATTTTACCAGTTCCTTTGACAGTACCACCTTCTAAAATTTGACGGCCAGTACCCATTAAAACCACACCCACGTTGTCATTCTCTAAGTTTAGAGCAATACCAATTGTTTTATCTTCAAATTCTAAAAGCTCACCACTCATTACTTGATCAAGACCATAAACCCGTGCAATCCCATCACCAACTTGTAAAACAGTACCAACATTGTCTACTTTCACATCTTGGTCATACTTTTCAATTTGTTCACGGATAATACTACTAATTTCGTCTGGACGAATATTTATCATTGTATTATTTTTAAGATAAAAAGTTAATAAAAGATTTTATTTCTAATTTAAATTTCTAAAACACTATCTAAATGTTTTGCCAGTGTTTGCAATTGATTTTTAACAGTAAAGTCAATTACTTTGGAACTAGTTTTAATTAAAAAACCACCAATTAAACTCGGATCAACCGTAATTACTAATCGAATTTCCCGAGCATTTGTTAATTCTTTAAGTTTTTGAACTAATGTATTTTTTTGTAAGTATGTAAATGGAAAAGCGGTCGAAACTTCAATTGTCTTAATTGACGCTGTTTCATACACTAATTCTAAATAATTAGTGATAATAGGTTTTAATAAATTGATTCGATCTCTATCAACTAAAACAAGTAAAAATTTAAATGTTTCAGCATTTACTTGTGACTTTAATGTTTTCGTTAAAATTTCCCGTTTTGCTTCCTGACTCACAATTGGATTCTCTAAATACTCTGTTAACTCAGCAGTTTTTTCTAAGAAGATCTCCAAATTTTGAAAATCTGCTGTAATCTGATGCATTATATTCTTATCAACCGAGAAGTCAAATAAAGCACGGGCATAAGGAGCTGCTATTTTTGATGCTAATGGATTTGCACTCATAATAAATCTCCTTCTAATTTATCGATAGTCTCAGTAATTAAAGCAGATGCCCGTTCTTTTGGTCCAAATGTTTGTTGGGCGCGAGTCACAGTCCGTTTTAAGACAAGCAAGATGATTTGTTGTTTGATTTCTAAAAATATTTGACGTTCTTTTGACTGGAAAGTCGCTAAAGCCCGTTCAAAACGGATTTTTAGATCTTTTTTTGCTTGCTCAGCATCTGATTCAAGTAACATTTTTTTTGTTGCTACCGTTTCATTTCGAATTTCACTAATAACAACATTTGCTTGATTTAATTGTTTTTGCGCTTCGCTTAGACGTTTTTGTGCTTCGTTTAGTCTATCTTCAGCGTCTTGAATACTTTTGACAATAATTGTTTTTCGTTCTTCTAATAAAGAGCCTAAAAAGTCACGACCCGTAAAGATTAGAATCCCAACTAATGCAAGAATGTTCAGTAAACCTGTCTCTAAAATATCCAGATTGAAACCAATGCTTTCATGATTGGCAAGTAATGTAAAAATTTGATCAAAATTTTCCATGTTTTCGAGTTTTTATATAAACTGTTCACTTATAAAAAGGAAAATTACATTTGACAAAAAACTTAAATTGATAATCGAGTTTCGATATCAACACATAAAGATTGAACAATCTCATCTAAACTATTAAGAGCTATATTCTTTTTATTAAGAAGATCTTTTGTAATAGTATCTAATAAATTATCAATATATTTTTGAGAAATGTTTAATTCAATCTCTAAAATTTCTTTATGAATTTTTTGTGAATTTGTAATTTCTAATTGTGCTTCTTTACGAACGCTATTTAATTCTTCTTCATATTGAGCGGTCAACTTATTTGCTTCTGCTAATAACTCTGAAGCCTTCCCAAGATTTGTTAAAATATATTCTTTTCGTTCTTCCATAATACCTAATAACGGACTGTATAAAATCACATTTAAGATTACCGTTAATAAGATAAATTGAATCGCGACTAATGGTAAAGTTGCATCAATGTCAAATAGTCCACCTGGACCACTCACTTCTGAAGTTGAAATTAATATTGAAAGATTAACCATATAAGATCTATATGCTATACTATAGAATTAAAAATTTTTAATAGATAGATATAGGTTTTATATCTATCTATGATATTTTTGAAAATTAAAAGTGATTTATCCGTTGAATGGGTTAGCAAATAATAAGGCTAACGCTACTACTAAACCATAGATTGTTAATGCTTCCATGAAAGCTAAACTTAATAATAACGTACCACGAATTTTGTTTTCTGCTTCTGGTTGACGAGCAATACCTTCAACAGCTTGACCAGCAGCGTTACCTTGACCAATACCAGGACCAATAGCAGCTAAACCAATAGCTAAACCAGCAGCTATAACAGAAGCAGCAGAAATGATAGAATCCATAATAAATCTTAATTAATAAATAGAAATGTATATATGATTTTAGAAAAATCGAATTTTAAGAATAACTTACTCAAGAGCTTCTGCAATATAGGCAGCAGCTAATGTTGAGAAAATTAAAGCTTGAACTGAACCCGCAAAGATACCTAATAGCATAATCGGTAATGGAATTACTAATGGAACTAATGCTGTCAGTACAGATATTGTTAATTCATCGGCTAATACATTTCCGAATAACCGAAAACTTAGCGATAAAGGTTTTGTGAAATCCTCTAAGATATTAATTGGTAGAAGAAGTGGAATTGGTTCGATATATCGTTTGAAATATCCCAACCCTTTTTTACTGAAACCTGCATAAAAATAGGCAAATGATGTTAATAAGGCTAATGCAACCGTAGTGTTAATATCATTGGTTGGAGCTGCCAATTCACCCTCCGGTAATTCAATTAACTTCCACGGAATGACTGCACCAGCCCAATTACAACCAAAGATAAAGAAAAATAAGGTTCCAATAAATGGAATCCATTCTTTATAAAAACTTTCACCTAATTGATCTTTAGCAATATCAGAAACAAATTCAACAGCTGCTTCCATGAAGTTTTGAAAACCTTTTGGAATTCGGCTAGCTCCCGCAGTTCCTAATAGTGAAAATACTATTAAAATAGCGACTACAAACCATATGACAGCTAAAACTTGTCCATGTACTAAATATCCTGCAATATTCCAGTAAAAATGTTTTCCAACTTCCGCCTCCGCTAATAATGTAAACGTATTTGAATAAAAAATTTCTGGGTACATAAAATCTAACTAATTTAGTAAATTACCCAATATTAAAAAATATACAGGAACAAAAAGAATTATACAAGGTTTTCTAATTATTTAGGTATAATTTTATAAAAAGACTCTATTTATAAAAGAGTCACTTATTTTAACCATTCATAACCTTTCTTTTCTAGTTCTTTCGCTAAGTCAGCCGAACCAGTCTTGATAATTTTACCATCTTGCATCACATGAACATACGTCGGATTGATATAATCTAGTAACCGCTGATAATGAGTAATCAAGATAATCGATTTCTCTGGATTCATAAATTTATTAATTCCAGTGGAAATAATTTTTAACGCATCAATATCTAAACCGGAATCTGTTTCATCTAAGATCGATAATTCAGAATCTAATAAAATCATTTGTAAAATTTCATTTCGTTTTTTTTCTCCACCCGAAAATCCTTCATTTACATTTCGATTTAAAAAAACTGGTGACATATTCACAAATTCTAATTTTTCACTTATTATTTTTAAAAATTCAAGTGGATCAACTTCAGGTTTATTAGAAAATCGCTGCTTCGAATTGTAAGCGAGACGTAAGAAATCTTCATTACTGACTCCCGGAATTTCGATTGGATATTGAAAAGCTAAAAAAATACCTAGATGTGATCGTTCTTCCGGTTCTAAATCTAAAATCGTAGAACCTTTAAAAAGGATGTCACCTTGTAAAACAGAATAAGCTGGGTGACCCGCAAGAACTTTGGAGAAAGTACTTTTTCCTGATCCATTTGGTCCCATAATGGCATGGATTTCACCTTTCTTAATTTTCAAATTCAAATTTTTCAAGATTACATTATCGTTGATTGAAACTTGCAAATCTTTAATTTCTAAAAGAGGAGAATTTAAATTCATTAGCCAACACTTCCTTCTAATTTTAAAGTTAATAATTTATCTGCCTCAGCGGCAAATTCTAACGGTAATTCGGTAAAAACTTCTCGACAAAAACCACTGATCATTAATTCAACTGCTTTTTCTAAACAAATTCCTCGTTGTAAAAAGTAAAAAATTTGTTCTTCACCAATCTTTGAAGTAGAAGCTTCATGTTCAATTTTAGTCGTTGAATTTTGAACAGAAATAACTGGAAACGTATTCGCATTCGATAAATTTCCAATTAACAAAGAGTCACATTGGGAATAATTACGAGCACCAAATGCTTTATTATTAATACTAACTAATCCACGATAACTATTTTTTGACTTTCCAGCTGAAATACCTTTCGATATGATTCGACTTTTACTATTTTTACCAATATGAATCATTTTTGTTCCAGTATCTGCCTGTTGATAGTTATTTGTCAATGCAACCGAATAAAATTCACCTTGCGAGTTCTCACCAACTAATAAACAACTTGGATATTTCCAAGTAATAGAAGATCCTGTTTCAACTTGTGTCCAAGAAATTTTTGAATTTATTCCGGCACATAAACCACGTTTGGTAACGAAGTTATAAATGCCCCCACTTCCATATTCGTTTCCAGCGTACCAATTTTGAACTGTGGAATATTTAATACTTGCATTTTCTAATGCAACTAATTCGACAATAGCAGCATGCAATTGATTTGTATCGTATTGTGGAGCAGTACAACCCTCTAAATAGTTTACTTGACTATTTGGTTCCGAAACAATTAGTGTTCGTTCAAATTGTCCTGAATTTTCATCATTGATTCGAAAATAAGTTGATAGATCTAAAGGACAACTAACATCTTTTGGGATATAACAGAAAGAACCATCCGTAAAGACTGCTGAATTCAGAGCCGAAAAATAATTATCACCGATTGGGACCACGGAACCTAAATATTTTTCGATTAAATCACTATAATCATTGACTGCTTCAGAAATAGATGAAAAGATAATCCCGTATTCACTTAATTCTTCTTTGAAAGTTGTGGCAATTGAGACACTATCAAAAACAGCATCAACAGCAACATTTGCTAATCGTTTTTGTTCTGTCAAAGATATTCCCAATTTTTCAAATGTTTTTAATAATTCAGGATCTACTTCATTTAAATCTTTTAATTTTTGTTTTACTTTCGGTGCTGAATAATAAATGATATCTTGATAATTAATTTGCGGAAATTTTAAATGTGCCCATTCGGGTTCACTCATTTCTTTCCACTTTTTATAAGCTTTTAATCGAAATTTTAAAAGGAATTCGGGTTCTTTTTTCTTCTTTGAAATTAAGTAAATTGTTTCTTCATTTAAACCTTTTGCAATAATATCTTTTTCAATATTAGTCGAAAAACCATACTGATAAGTTTGATTGACTAGATTTGTTATATTTGTATTCAATACTTTATTTGACTTATTAACCATAGAATTAGTAGATTGAAATATAGAAATGAGTTATATAGAAATTTTTAGTTTTTTATCAATTTTACTTTGTATTATAAAATAATTCTAGACCGAATGGAAATTATAACAATTTTGTCTAATTTTATATTCTAAAAAGTTATTAATTTTTTAAATAATATAACTTTTAGTTCCTAGCAGGAAGCATGTTATAATACTTTTTAAGGTTGTTATTAAACATTCAACCGATAGAACTAATTCTAGATGAATTAGTTAATCATCTATTATATATTGCCTTTTTATATTTTAAGGAGAAATCAATGTCTCAATCTGTATCAGAACGGACTCGAATTAAAAGTGACCGTTACGAATCTGGTGTAATTCCTTACGCTAAAATGGGTTACTGGGATGCTGCATACGCAGTAAAAAGTACTGACATTTTAGCATTATTCCGTATCACACCACAACCAGGTGTAGATCCAGTAGAAGCGGCTGCTGCTGTAGCAGGTGAATCTTCTACTGCTACATGGACTGTTGTATGGACAGATTTATTAACAGCTTGTGAGCGCTACCGTGCTAAAGCTTACCGTGTAGATCCAGTACCAAACACAACAGATCAATATTTTGCCTTCATCGCATACGAATGTGATTTATTCGAAGAAGGATCTTTAGCTAACTTAACAGCTTCAATTATTGGTAACGTTTTCGGTTTCAAAGCAGTATCTGCTTTACGTTTAGAAGATATGCGTATTCCACACTCATACTTAAAAACATTCCAAGGTCCAGCTACTGGTATCATTGTAGAACGTGAACGTTTAAACAAATATGGTTTACCTTTATTAGGTGCTACTGTAAAACCAAAATTAGGTCTTTCAGGTAAAAACTACGGTCGTGTAGTATACGAAGGTTTAAAAGGTGGTTTAGACTTCTTAAAAGATGATGAGAACATTAACTCTCAACCATTTATGCGTTGGAGAGAGCGTTTCTTAAACTGTATGGAAGGTATTAACCGTGCTTCGACAGCAACAGGTGAAGTTAAAGGTTCATACTTAAACGTTACTGCTGCAACGATGGAAGAAGTTTACGAACGTGCTGAGTACGCGAAAGCAGTTGGTTCTGTAATCATCATGATCGATTTAGTTATGGGGTACACAGCAATTCAAAGTATTGCTTACTGGGCTCGTACAAATGACATGATTTTACATTTACACCGTGCCGGTAACTCGACATACGCTCGTCAAAAGAATCATGGTATTAACTTCCGTGTTATCTGTAAATGGATGCGTATGGCTGGTGTGGATCATATCCATGCCGGTACAGTTGTTGGTAAATTAGAAGGTGATCCTTTAATGATTAAAGGTTTCTACGATGTTTTACGTTTAATGACGTTAAAAGTTAACTTACCTTACGGTATTTTCTTCGAAATGGACTGGGCTGCCTTACGTAAATGTTTACCAGTTGCTTCTGGTGGTATTCACTGTGGTCAAATGCACCAATTAGTTCATTACTTAGGTGATGATGTAATTTTACAATTCGGTGGTGGTACAATTGGTCACCCGGATGGTATCCAAGCAGGTGCGACAGCAAATCGTGTTGCTTTAGAAGCAATGGTTTTAGCTCGTAACGAAGGTGCTGACTACTTCAACCAAGAAGTAGGTCCAAGAATTTTACGTGAAGCTGCTAAAACATGTGGTCCTTTACAAACAGCTTTAGATTTATGGAAAGATATTAGTTTCAACTATACATCTACAGATACAGCTGATTTCGCAGAAACACCAACAGCAAACGTATAATTATAGTTACTTTTAAAAAAAATTAAAGGAGTATTTGAATAGTGAGACTTACACAAGGTTGCTTCTCGTTCTTACCAGATTTAACTGATCAACAAATTGAAAAACAAATTGCTTATGCCATTAATAAAGGTTGGGCAATGAACGTTGAGTGGACAGATGATCCACATCCTCGTAATAGCTACTGGGAATTATGGGGTTTACCATTATTTGACATTAAAGATTCTGGATCTGTAATGTTCGAATTAAATGAAGCTCGTAAATCATGTGCAGCTGGCTATATCCGTGTAAACGCATTTGATGCAAGTTTCGGTACTGAAAGTTGTGTTATGTCTTTCATCGTAAACCGTCCTGCAAACGAACCAGGCTTCTACTTACAACGTACTGACGGTCCTGGTCGTCAAATTATCTATACTATCCATAGTTATAGTGTAGCAGCTAACGCGGAAGGTGCTCGTTACTAATTAACTCATTTAATTAGAGACAACATCTTTAAGATAAGTTTGATATTTTTTGAAAAATATCAAACTTATCCTAAGTAATTCAAAAAATTATTTTATATTAAAAATTTTAACTTCAAAAACTTAATTCTACAAGCTAGTCACTAAAAAATTCTATCAAGGAGTTTTTTTGCCGCTCCCTAAGAAATGTTTTTATTTTATCGAATTGATGCTGATTATCGGATGCTCCTATCTATCTTAAAAAATCCCTAACTCGAAAATATGGAGAGTGTTTAGAATTAGAGGAGCTTAAAGAGTTAACTTCATAATCCAAGTTTTGAGCAGAACTTAAAAGTTGTCACAAATTCAAAAATTCTTGACAATTCTGAGCTGTCTGAAACTCCATTGGCGTTCGATAATCTAATTTAAAACCTACTGAAGAGAAATTTTGGTTTTGTAGTGGTCGTACCCTAATAACTAACCAATCCAAATAAGGGTAGTGAAGAGGCAATAATTTACCAAAATATTCTAATACCTTCAGGTAAAATGAAGTCGAAAATAAGCAGGTTTTAGTCCTGAAAATGAAAGATAAAATAATTCGGTTGGAAGATGATAAAATATGCTCTCAGCGAGTGAACGGAGTGAACAGGGGTCTAAAATGAAAATAGATTAAGTTTAGGCCATAGAAAGGGGAGTTTAGAACCCTAACCTATCGATCAGAGTCCTAATTTAATTTAAAACAGTTTTTTGATTGCTTTATGAAAAGTTTGAGAATCGTGAACTTGGATAGATTCTTCTAAATTGCCAATTGAACTAGGAGAAGTTTGACTAAACTTTAAATTACTAAAAGTTGTTTTGTGAATTTTCATCTCAGAATTCTAAACGAACTTTATTCCAATTTGTTTCTCGTAATTCGCAAGTTATCAGGTTGGAATTCATCAAATTAAGGTTTTGAAAATTACAATTGATAAACCGCGTAGAATATAAATCTACCCGACTCTATTCGTATTCTGACATTTTACAATTTTCAAAAGTAGAATCATAAAAATTGCATTTCCGCCATAAACTTAAATCTCTATGAAAGTTGCAGTTTTTAAAACCGCATGTCCAAAAATCACAATAGTATAGGTCTGTATGTTCAAAGTCAAAATTTAAGAAATATGAATTTATTAAATCAGCGGCCTTTAAAACTTCTTCAAAAATGACTTCATTTGAAAATTTTTGATCTTTTATTTTTAAGATAGCATTGGTTCTAATAAAATTTGTGAATGTTTTATCCATGATAATTTAATAGTTAATAGAATACTATATCAATATATAAAATTTAATTCGTTTAAATTGTTTATTGATTGAAGTTGATCTTGAAGATTTTGGGCAATATTCCACTTTAAAGAATCAGGTACGCCTTCTAAATCAATATGAGAACTATTTTTGATATCTAAAAAAGTTTGACTGTACTAAAAATATTTATTTAAAATAAAAAATATATGAATGTAGAGTTTGTTATTAATCAGATTAATAATTTATTTATAGTTAACTTAAAACGTTCTCAGAGGCTCTTTTTTGACTTCTAAATCTCATCTGAAAAAGGTACCGGAGATATCATTTTCTTCTCTCAGAGAACTTTCATTTCTCTTATACTTTAGTTATTTTTTTTCATTCTAAGATTAAGATTTGTATTGGTTAGTATAACCAATACAAAAAATAGGTCAAAATTAAACTTCAAAGTTGCCGATAAGGTCAAACAAAACCTTGATACACCTGGTATTTAGTCATATTTCGAATGGTAAAATACACTATCAAATTCGTGCTAAAATCTTGGAAGATTTCATCAATTTTTTTAGACTTTTTGACTCTGCAATTTTTCCAACAATCTCTTCAAATACAACTTCTAGATTGGCCTCACATTCAGGGAATTTTTTTATAAATTCACTAAAATGTTGTACCCGTTTTCGAGTTTCCGCATTTTTTATTCCCTCTCTCAACTTGTAACGTTGCAACAATGAAAGTTTCTCTTCGACGCAAAGCAAATGTACTTTCTCAAGCGGAAGTTGGAGCGCAGCCGACGCGTAAACCATAAACTACTCTATGAATTTCAGTCCTAGGTTGAAACCCCTTTGTCTTTGACTCAATCTGATAGACTTCAAGATTACTTGCCCACAAACTCCAGAGAAATAGGGTATAAACAATTAGATGTTTTCGGTGACGTCGAGCTTCTACTTCTGTTAAAATTTCTCCTGGATAATACTCCAAAGGAAAGCATCTGCTTCTCAGATTCATTGTTTTCTGCTTTTTAAAATTTAATAGATAATTTGAAATAGTAGAAATAGTTATATCATCTTTGAAAGTCATCACCAAAAGACTTCTGAGAGGACCCTATACGCCCCCTGAAGCCACCTTCAGACACCATATTACCCTTTTATGGTAGAGATCCTATTTTGACGCTCTTCGTCGCCCATTTGATTGATGTAACCAATTCGAAAGCTGTGACTTGTAATATTGGGTTTCGACGGAAGACCTTCCGAGACAGCATCCATTACTTTATTGACATTCATCGTAATTGTTTCTCGACGAAGCATTTGATTTGGTTCTCGATCTGAGGTAAACACATACGAATCTTTATTCTTCATTAGAAACAAAAAATCAAAATCTTTTTTTCGAGCCTTTACTATTTTTTTCCCTTCCGAAGTTAAAAAAGCTTTATGATTCGACGGACCTCTTTTTAATCGATCAATCGAAATCCAACGCTCTGCTAACAAAGTTTCCAGTTGCCCCACTTTCAATGGTAAAAGTTCACTAATCCGAATTTAGGTGGTATTTTTACCTCACTAATAATTTTTTTATAAGCATAATACCCCACATTAGCATTTGTTAACTGTGGCTTAGGTATGCAATTTTATATTTATACCTTAAATTCTGATAATCTGGCAATGTCTCTCCAACTTTCATCTTTTCCGCCTGGTTTCGACTATTTTTTAGAATATCTTTCGCCGAATCTTGATAGGACTTGCGTTCGTTTTGGGTTACTGCCTTGAGTTCATATTTTTTAGAACCATTTAAATTTACAAAGTCTACATATGACTCACCCAGATATATTTTTGGACGTCGATAACTGTCTTCTATGAATTGTTGTCCTTCCAATTTTTGAATGAATTGAATAAAATATTTTTTTATTTTTGTTTTATGATAATTGGTTAAGACTGATGGATAAGTCTCGAGAAACTCTTTGATAGGAAAAATCTTTTCGACACTTTCAGAATATAAAATTTGTATAACTTTCTAGTAAACTACCAATTCATGTTTTGTTAGTTTTCGTCTTAATAAATCTGGAAAAAGAAAAGGGTGAGCGTAATAAAATAATTCTTCTGCTATCCAGAAGTATTTTCTTCATTTTGATATAGGTATGAAAATGGAATTGTAACTAAACCACGGTAGTATCTATCACTAATAAATTCTAAGGTTTTAGAAGTATACTCTTAAGCTATTGGTTTCATTTCAACCTTCAATAGCAACCTTACCTCCAGAAAAAATTATCACCTTTTTCGTAACTGAAATCAAAAAATATTTCCGCATAAAAAAAAATTAACAAGTTAGAAGAGAAATAAACTGGTTAATTTTTTTTTAAATCTTTTGAACTATTTCTAACAAAAGTAGAATTATTTAGATTGTAATTTACCTGCAATAATACTGTCAGTTAAAGATTTTAAAATAAGTTTAATAGATCTTAATGCATCATCATTCCCAGGAATTGGGATATCAACTAAATCTGGATCACAATTTGTATCTAAGATAGAAACCACGGGAATATCTAATTTTCGACACTCACGAATAGCTGTCATTTCACGTTTTTGATCAATCACAATAGCTACATCTGGTAACCTTTCCATATGTTTGATACCGTCTAAATGTTTCCGTAACTTTTGTAATTCTTTACGTCGTAGCGACGCTTCTTTTTTTGGTAATAACTCAAACGTATTGTCAGCTTCTTGTTGCTCAAGATCTTTTAAACGTTGGATTCGTTCTTTCAAAGTTGTCCAATTCGTTAACATACCACCTAACCAACGATGATTGACATAATAAGATTCACAACGTTTTGCTTCTTGGGAAATTAAAGTACTAGCTTGGCGTTTAGTACCAATAAATAAAAAGGTCTTGCCTTCACTTGCAGCTGATTCTAGATATCTATCTGCCTCTTTTAAAAGAGTTGCAGATTGAACCAAATCGAGAATATGAATATTATTAACTTCACTGTAAATATATGGAAACATTTTTGGGTTCCAACGATAGGCTTTATGACCAAAATGGACACCCGCTTCTAATAATTGAGATAAACTTATATCAGACATAAAAATTTTAAATTACTTAATTAACTATTTATATTTATCTTAAGAATCGTAGCAAATATTCAAAAAATTGTCTAGGTTTTCTAATACTCTGTCAAACTATCTAGATTTTTTTTGAGAATCTCAAACAAAATACTTATTACGAAATGTTGGTTAATATCTATATATATTATTGGGCCTAAGAATATCCTTAGAAGAGGTTTTAGTATTGAGAGGAGATGGAAGATTTTCCAATGACTAGAAAAGAAGAAAGTATTCAATCCACAAAATTATAGAATTGAATTGAAAAGCGCCGTGATTTATTACTATTCTAATTTGTTGACGTATCTAAAAAATTAAATCTAGATACGCCAAAATTTACCCACATATTTGTTTTAGGAATTCTTCCTATCATTACACTTTTAAAATTTTCTCAAAATGAAAAGGGCTATGATAAAATTGAAACTCCAAAAATTAATAAGTCTATTCTTTCAAATCTGCAATCGACGAAATGGATTAGAGCCAGAGGGTCTCATTCAACTATCTGCAAAACATTTTTACTACTTCTTGGACCTTCCTCCAAGCTACAAAATCCATTTTAAATATCTATTTTTTCTCCTAATTTGAATTCTGAATAAGATTAGAAATTGAATTGAATTTCGTAGGAGTTATAGAATACTTCTGGAAACCATTTCTATAATTTTGAGATCCCGTTCCAGCTGGAATTAAATGCCCAATGATAATATTTTCTTTTAAACCTCGAAGCCAATCAATCCGCCCTTCAATTGCCGCTTTTGTTAGAACTCGAGTTGTTTCTTGGAAACTAGCTGCAGAGATAAAACTTGGATTATTTAAAGCAGCTTTTGTAATCCCTAGTAACAATGGGACATAAGAAGCAAACTGTTTTTGTTGTGTTTTGATGATTTCATTTATATATTGGATATGATATAAGTCAATAACTTCTCTGCGAAGTAATGGGGTATCACCTTCATAAGTAATTAAAACTTTGGTTGTCATTTGCTTAATAATCACTTCTAAATGTTTATCATTGATCGTAACTCCTTGAGATTGATAGACAGATTGGACCGAATTTAAAATAAACGATTGTACTTTTTTAAAGCTTTTATAACAACCTTCATAATTTGTAAGTAAACGATTATATTGAACTGATTCTGTTCGATCACATGAAAATATTTTTAACATCCCATAATAATTAAAATAGACTTTTAACAATTTATGAGGGTTTATTTTCTCACTTTCTTTAATAGGGGTACCTAATTTTTTGAATTCAAAATTTGGATCTAAACTTGACTTTTGAAGTAATAAGCCTTTTCTTTGATTTGTTGGAATTCGCTTTATCATTGAATTCTTTTTTCGTGCTTCTAAAATTTCTTCAATTCTCGGTAAACCTTGAACAATATCTCCAGTAATTTCTTTTTCAAGATTTAATAAACCAATGGTATCTCCCTCTTCAATAAATTCACTATTCTGACAAAAAACACTATTTACTTCTTGTTCAAAATAATCTTCCGTAATTGAATAAAGACCTACAGATTTTGTAGAACGTTTAAAAGGATATTCTAAAAATTTTACGAGAAGTAATTGCTGTTCTTCCTCGTTTGATTCTTTCAACTTATTTGGAATAAGATCAGAACTTTGAAGGAGTATGGTGCGCTCCATTCTTCTTGCGAATTGTTTTTGGTCTGTCTCAAAGCGTAGAATTTTATTCCATTTTTTGTTGAAAGGATGACTATGAATTGTAAATTTTTTGAAAAATCGTGGGATTAGACAACTATACAGCTTCCCATTCTTCTTCAAAAACAGTTTTGAAAATTCTGATTTCATACTGATCATTTGATCGGTAGAAGAAAGACTGCCTGATTTTTGTTTCACTAACAATTTTATCATATCATAATAATTTAATGAAACTCTCCGTTTCGTTTTGGAATGAATTTGAGATCGATTCGGAGAAAGTAATTTATATTGTAAATTCGTTTTATTCACTAAATCTTCATTTTTACAATTTGGGAAAAAATACGGTCGTCCTTTTTGTAAGGTTAGTACGTTCTCATTTTCAATAATTATTTTTCCAATTTCACTAACATTCTTACTATTGATAAGAAAGTTATTACTCGTTCTTTTGATTGTCGAATCTTTTTGAATTGTTAAACAATCATTATTTGAAATTAAAAGGATCTGTTTAATATCCTGTTGTTTAATTTTAATTTTAACAATCTCGAGAGACTTCAACGTAATCGATTCGAGATATCCTAAAGTAGTATATTGGTCAACAAACTGATTTTTTTGGACAAGAAAACACGAGTCTAAATTTTTGTACTGGAGCTGTGGTAATATATAATTATTCAAAGAAAATGTTTCAAGAATTCGGAAATTTACCAACTTCCGTTTTTTATTATTCAACAATTGAATAGCAACATTACTATATAATGACTTATTAGTTTTTAGTGTTAATACAGTTGAAAGTAAATCCAAATTTTCTGCTGTTTTAATAGTTTGATTTGATTTATATAAATAAATGGATTTATTCTGTAAATTTAAGATTGATTCGATTCGATGATCTTCTTCAAAGATTGTTTTAATCGATCTTGAATGAGCAAATTCATAAAGTTTCACTGGACGAATTAGTAATCGATCAATATTTTTTCCAACAATATGTTCGCAAAACGAAGGTTCTGTAATCGTAATGTTTGAAAATAGAATTTCACCCGGAAAGTAGAATTTATTTGCTTTTTCCTTAAAATCTTTACCTTCATAAACTAAACCTGATTTAATCGAAAGTGTTTGAACAATATTATTTTTTTGTTGGACACTTACAATTCCAGATGTTTTGGAAGAAAGACCCGGAATAATTTCAAAATTCTCGGAAATAAAATCACCATGTTTTAGCAGTAAAACATTTTGCTCGCAATTCACTTTATAGGTTTCTTCACCTATCCAAAGTAATGTTTTAGAACAAAAATTTATCCTTTTTCGTTGCGAAAATTTTTGTTTTGGATAATACAAAATCGTATCATTGACAAAATTCGAGCGATTAAGATTTCGACGATCGTAGTATAGAGTACCACCTGTCAAAGTTCGAAATTGATTTGTCACAAAAGTTGCAAATTGATTATTTCGTGTTAATTGAAGATAAGTCTTCGAATCTTTGACGATAATATTTAAAAGGTATTTTTGATGTTTCAAATTTAACAAATAATTCTTATTGGTAATAGTTGTTGCTAACTCTTGAAAACTTGCATTTGATAAGAAATATTTATCATTTGTAATTTTTAGAACACGTTGATATAAATCTCGTTTCTCATTTATAAATTCTACAAATCCTGGATAATGATTGACAATTTTAGTTCGGAATATATAACTATTGTTATTAAGTTTATAATCTGGATAACAATTGATAAAAGAGTTTAATGGGCTATTATAAAGTTGACCCGATAAAATCCAGATTAATTTATTATTATTTAATAAATTGATTTTATTTTTTAGCCGTGGAATAAAAATTTCGCCCGATGTCTCACTTACGATAGTTTTTACTTCTGTCTTAATTTGTTTATTGGTATTAATTAATTCTCCAATCACAGTATCTTTTTGAAGATACTGATTATTTTTAGGAAATAAAATTGTATTTCGTAAGACTTCAAGTTGAATTAATTTTTGATTGGAATTATCGGGAATAATTACTAGAGAACCAGCATTTTTTGTCACGCGTACATCTTCACCCCGATTTGTTCGTAAGATAATAGTTTTTAAAAATTTTGAAAATCGAACAATACCATTTATCGGACTGATAATTTGTTGTCGAGCTTCTGAGGTAAAAATCCCTCCGGTATGAAAGGTTCGCATTGTTAATTGAGTCCCAGGCTCTCCAATAGATTGACCTGCTAAAATACCAATCGCCTCGCCAATATCAACTAAATTTTCATCGGCTAGGTCCCATCCATAGCATTTTTGACAGATAGCTCGATATAAATTACACGTTAATGGTGAACGAATGTAAAATCGTTGAATTTTTTTTTGCTTCAATGTTTGAATCAATAATGGTGTTATCTGAGTATTGATTTTTGCAAGAATAGTTTTCGTTTCTGGATCAAAAATTGGTTTATTCAAAACTCTCCCTAAAATTTTATCATAGATAACACTTGGAGAAATACTCGTCGTCTTTGGAGTAAGAAAAAAGGATTGGGTTGTTAAACAATCTTTCTCTCTTATTAAAATATCTTGAGCTACATCAATTAATCGACGAGTCAAATAACCTGAATTTGCCGTTTTTAATGCTGTATCAACAATCCCTTTTCGTGCTCCATATCCAGACATAAGATAATCTGTAATGGTTAGACCCTCACGAAAATTTTTCTTAATGGGTAATTTCATAATTTCTCCACTTGGATCAGACATAAGTCCTCTCATCCCTACAAGTTGACGAACTTGTGAAAGATTTCCACGGGCCCCTGAAAATGCCATTATATAAACAGAATTTAATGGATCATAATTTTTAAAATAATAAATAACTTGGTCTTTCAAAGACTCACTGGTCAGACTCCAAGTATCAATAATTTTTTGAAACCGTTCGACGTCTGTAATTTTTCCTTTCAGATAAATTTTTTCGGAGTTTATGATCTCTTGATTTGCTTTTTCAAGCATGACGTTCTTGATAAATGGAACCTTTAAATCTTCAATACTGATCGAAATTCCAGCTTGACTTGCATATTTAAAACCAACATATTTTAACTCATCCGCTAACGAACAAGCATGCATTGAATCATAATTTGTAAAACTCCACGCCAATAATTGGCGTAATTGCTTTTTTCCTATTAAATTATTTTGATAAGTATAATCTTTCATAAGAGTCAGTTTTTTAGAAAAAATTTAAGGTTTTTTGAATGATATAATTTAAAATTACCCGACCTGTTGTAGTTTTTAGATATTGAACAATGATATTTCCATCTTTGGCTTTACGAATTTGCATGTCCTGATAGTATTCGATAAAGCTAGCATCTTTTAAATCGATTTTTTTTAGAAGAGTTGAATTTTGATGAACAGCATTTGAATAACGAACCCAGATAGCGCTATGAATCTCAATTTGATCCTGATTATAAGCTAAAAGAACATCTTCTAAATCTGCAAAATAGTGGTTTGAACCTAATAAATTAGGAATATTATTAACTGTTAAATAATAACAACCTAATACCATGTCTTGACTTGGCATAATAATCGGTTCCCCATTGGCAGGGGATAAAAAATTATAAGGTGCTAACATTAACATATAACATTCAGCTTGTGCTTCTACTGATAATGGAATATGAACTGCCATTTGATCTCCATCAAAATCTGCATTAAATGCCGAACAAACCAATGGATGAAGTTTTATAGCTCGTCCTTGAACTAGAATCGGTTCAAATGCTTGAATACCTAAACGATGTAAAGTTGGTGCTCGATTTAAAAAGATAGGATGATTTGTTAACACTTTTTCTAGAACTGGATCAATTATAGGTTCATTTTGTTGAATTAAATTTTTAGCAATTTTCATATTGCTTGCTAATCCTTGATTAATTAATTCACGAATAATAAAAGGTTGAAATAATTCAATCGCCATTTCATACGGTAAACCACATTGATTTAATTTAAGACTAGGACCCACAACAATAACAGAACGTCCAGAATAATCTACTCGTTTTCCAAGTAAATTTTGTCGAAAACGACCGTGTTTTCCTTTAATAATATCGGATAATGATTTCAAAGGTCGATTATTTGCACTTAAGGCAATTTTTCCTCTTTTTCCATTATCGATTAAAGTATCAACAGCTTCTTGTAACATTCGCTTTTCATTTCGAATAATTAATTGAGGAGCATCAATTTCTAATAATCGAAGAAGTCGATTGTTCCGAGTAATGATTCGACGATATAATTCATTTAAATCTGACGTTGCAAAACGACCACCTTCTAATTGAATCATTGGTCGTAAGGCTGGTGGAATAACTGGTAATATACTTAATATCATCCAAGCCGGACTAGAACCTGTTCCGACTAAATTTTCTAAAATTCGAATTCGTTTAATTGCTTGTTCACGAATCTTATAAATTCGTTGTTGTTCCCATTTTCGGACCCATCGTGATTCCTCATAGAGAGGAGCTTCTTTGTTTAAGACTTTTGTACAAACTAAAATAAAACATCGTGTCCGAAAAATTTCGGATTTTAAATTTAGTTTTTCTAATTCACGTTTAATCAATGGAGCCCCAATTAAAAAATTGGGTGTTGCTCTCAATAAATATTTTGGTGTATTGTAACGTCTATTTTGTGGTTTTGGATACGGTTTTAATGGATAACTACTATAACCTAATTCTCGACTTCTCCGATATTGTTGTAAATCCCAATGTAAACCATAAAAAGATATTTCATCTTCAGCGATAAAATAGGCTAATGAAGCTAACTTAATGCGCTTTATTCTTTCATCCCACAAATCAACAATGGTTGATGTTGTTAACTTTAACAATCCACATTTTCGACATTCTTCGGAATGAGGTGTATAAGCCGTATCTAATTGTTTTTCCGATTCTTCGACTTCCAGCAACAAAGCCATAAAATTTGGGCGACTATTGACATACCAAACATGGGTGACGGGATAAATTAAATTAATATATCCCATTCGATGCCGTCTGACACGAGATTCGGTTAATTCGACCCCACATCGCTCACAAATTAATCCTTCATACCGAACTCGTTTATATTTCCCACAGGCACACTCTAAACTTTTACTTGGACCAAAAATGCGTTCACAAAAGAGTCCGTCCATTTCTGGTTTAAACGTTCGATAATTAATTGTCTCAGATTTTTGAACTTCCCCAATAAACTGACCATTCGGTAGTTTACGATTCGCCCATTGTAAGATTCGAAACGGAGATGCTAGTTTAATTTTTATATAATCAAATTCTTTTACAGTTTGTACCATTTTTATTTTTAGAATGAAATATCATTTATATTTGAGGTAGGAGAAAATGTTTTTGAGAATGGGTTGTATTTTTCAATTAAATTTACTTCTACTTCATAATTTTTATTAGAACTAAATTTTTCAATCTTATATGTGCTCATATCTAGGCCAATTGAGCGCAATTCTTGTAATAAGACTTTAAATGATTCTGGAATACCAAATTTAGGAATTTGTTGGCCCTTTACAATTGCATTCAGTGTTTCATTTCGACCTTGCATATCATCTGATTTAATAGTTAACAACTCTTTTAAGGTAAAGGCTGCTCCAAAACCCTCTAATGCCCAAACCTCCATTTCGCCAAATCTTTGACCTCCGTGTTGGGCTTTTCCTCTCAATGGTTGTTGTGTAATTAAAGAATAAGGACCTGTTGCACGTGCATGCATTTTATCATCTACTAAATGAATTAATTTTAACATATAAGCATTACCAACTGTAATTGGATTTTCAAACTCTTTTCCGGTTCGACCATCAATTAACACCATTTTTCCCGGAGCATAAGGATTAAAAAGCCAACTTTCATCATTTCGAATAGAAGCTTGTCGTAATTTTTTATTAATTAGAATTCGGGACATTTCTAAACCATACATTTCATCAAATGGTAAGATTTTAAAGCGAGAATTTAATTTATCTCCTGCTAATCCTAATAGACACTCATAAAGTTGACCAACATTCATACGAGAAGGGACACCTAATGGATTTAAAATAATATCAATTGGAGTTCCATCAGGTAAAAAAGGCATATCTTGTCGTGGCAATATTCTTGAAATAATTCCTTTATTTCCATGACGCCCGGCAATTTTATCACCCACTTGAATTTTACGAATTTGTGCGATAAACACATAAATTTTTTCAAACTTATAAGTTAATTTTGTTCGTCGATTAAAAGTAACAGTTTCAACGACACGACCATATTCACCATCCGGCATTCGATAAGAACTATCTTTGACACCCTTGGCTTTTGCACCAAAAATTGCACGTAATAATTTTGATTCCGGTAATTGTTCGGATGTATCGTTTGAAATTACTTTTCCAACTAAAATATCTCCGGGTTTGACAAATGTACCAACTGTTACAATACCATCCTCATTTAAATGGTGAATTTCAGAAGGACTTAAATTTGGAATATTTTTAGTAGTTTGTTCCGATAAATCGGAAGTTCGATCAATTTCAATTTTATATCGTTCAATATGGATGGAAGTAAAAATATCATCATAAACTAATCTTTCATTTATTAAGATTGCATCTTCAAAATTATACCCTTGCCATGGCATATATCCAATTAAAACATTTTGTCCTAATGCTAATTCACTACTCGTAATAGCCGGTCCATCTGTTAAAATTTGTCCAGATCTAACTTTTTCGCCTTTCCAAACTATTGGACGATGATTAATACAAGTTTGTTGATTGGAGCGTAAATATTTTTGAAGTTGATAAGTTTGTTTTTTTCCAGCCTGATCTTTGACGATAATTTTATTGGCTGTCACTGAACTAATGATACCTGAAACTTGAGCATTTAAAGTCATTCCCGAATCAAGTGCAATTTGATTTTCTAGACCAGTACCAACAATTGGTTTTTGTGGCAATATTAAAGGAACCGATTGACGTTGCATATTCGATCCCATTAAAGCTCGGTTTGCATCATCATGCTCAAAGAATGGAATTAATGAAGCAGCGACAGAAACGACTTGAATAGGAGAAATAGCGATAAAATCTACTTCCGATGGAGTAACATTTACAAAATCTTGTTTATATCGAATTGGAATGACATTTCTTATCAAATAATTCTCATCATTTGTTGCAATATCGGCTGGTGCAATTTTATATAAATCTTCTATATCAGCTGTTAAATAGATTGGATTTCCAGTTTTAATAACTTTCCCATTTAATACCCGCCAAAATGGCGTTTCTAAAAATCCTGATTTATTAACTCGAGCGCATGTTGTTAAGGAAGCAATTAATCCAACATTTTGTCCTTCGGGTGTTTCAATGGGACAAATTCGTCCATAATGACTTGGATGAATATCCCGAACAGCAAAACTAATCCGATCCCGGTCGAATCCCCCTGGGCCTAATCCACTTATCCGACGCCGATGAGTCAATGAAGATAGTGGATTTGTCTGATCCAAGTATTGGGATAATTGACTTGACCCAAAAAACTCTCTGACAGTTGCATTCACTATATTAAAACTTAACAAATGTCCAGAATCAAGTTTATTTGTTTGATTTCTTAATTTTCGTACTAACCGTTGGAACCCAATCCGAAATAAATTCTGTAATAATTCACCAACAGAACGAACTCGTCTATTTTTCAAATGATCAATATCATCTGGAACAGTTTTTGTAATTGTTAATGTTAACAATTTATCCGTAATAGCAAAAACATCTTGATATGTAATCGTTTGAATTCTCGGGCTAATCTTTAAATTTAATCGATTGTTTAATTTTAATCTCCCAACTCTACCTAATCGGTAATAAGTGGAATCAAAAATTCTTGAGAATTCCGAGATGTTGTTGAAATAATTTGAATTTAAGTCAAATCTAAGTAGTGGCTGATGAAAACGGGTTGAATTCAATAATAACGGTTTGTTAAAATAAAAAAAGTCGGAATGTTCAAGATTTCGATAGATTTCTAAATCCGTAAGTCCCATTTCCTTTAATAAGGAAAGAACAGGTTTCTGATTTACTTTATCTAGTTGAATTGTAATGTCTTCTTCTTGATTTTTTAACGGATATTTATAAGGATTAATTTTTGTGTTTTTTTGGAAGCCAAATCGAATCCATGAACCATACTCTGGAATTAATATTGCTGTATAGAGATCTTTTTCATCATATTTTTTATGATAGGTAGTTTTGATTTCATGATCCTCCTTGTATAAAAGTAGTTGAGTTTTTGTTTTGATATATTTATGACGGTCTGGTTTATAAAGTAATTTATTTTTTCCGAAAATATACTGAAACTGATCTTTTAAACTGGTCGAAAAATAAATCGTGGGTCTCAACTCTTTCAATTCAACGATTTGATTTGTTTCTTCTATTTTTTTGGTTACTTGTTGGATCGTTCGTTTTAAAAAATAAAAGTTTCGCATTTCACTTAGCCAATCTCTTGAATCTTGGGTGATAAGAATCAATTTCCGATTTAATTGGATCTGAGTGTACTTTTGTGAATTTGAAATATGTTTATCATATGTCTCTAAGAATTGTAGAATTTGATTGTTCGAAAACTGGTTGGAATTTAGTAAAAATGATGATGGCGTATTTTGAAGAAGAGTATCTAACCAATTTTTTTCGCTTCTGACAACATTTTGAGTCTTACTTGAAATCCAGCTTTTTTGAAAAATTTCATACTTTATTAAAAGACGTATTAACAGATTAAAATAAGTTACTAAATACAATGTTTTTTCTTCCTTCAAATCAGAGTTAAAAGAGGAAATATTCTGTTTTACCTTTAGCCATTTTAAAAATAATTGAATCAGTTCATTTTTTTGTTCTTGGTTACCTGTTGTAGTAATAATGCGATACAACTTAAAACATTGTAAAAAATAAAAAGTAGAATTTTTTTGGGTGTCTCGTAAAAGATTAATTGAATATGAACAAATAGATGCTTTTTTCCAATATGGAATACCTTTTTCCGTTACTGGTCTAGGAAAAAAAAGATCGAACTCGGAAAGAAAAGCTTCTCCAGAAGGTATAAATGAGCGGAGTTTGTTTATATCTGTTGAGAGTTTTCGTTTAAATTGGTTCCGTTTTTTTTGGTTCCGATTGCGTTCAAAGTAGACACCTGGACTTCGAATAATTTGACTCACAATAACACGTTCACATCCATTTATAATAAATGTTGCAGCAGTAGTCATAAGAGGTAATGTAATAATCGGAAATTGATTGTGGTAACGAATGTTATTAATTTTTTTATTTCGAACTTCAATAGGAATAACAAGTTGTGCCCGATAGTTTCCACTATATTTTCTAGCGATAGCTAAACTACAAGGGGGCTTTATGAAACTATACTCTTCCCCAAATAAAACATATTCTGTATTTTGGCTAAAATCATGAATTCTGGAAAAGAGACTTAATTCTTCACTAAGGCCTTGGGTAATGAACCAACAAAAGCTTATCCTTTGCATTGCTATAAAATCAGGAAGAGCAGTAATATAATTCATAGATTTTTTCATAATCTGTATTGTCGTTGTTAACTCAAATAAATAAGTCTAGTAAGATTGTGCTAGTCAGGAATGATCCTGTATGTTAAGAAAATTAGAAATTTTCTTAACTAAAAAATGTTTCCGAGATAAACTCGAAGAAAAGAATTTTTACGACTCTAAATTAAATAGCTTTGAAATAAGCAGCTAATTTTGCTTTTTTTCGAGCAGCAGCATTTTTATGGAAGACCTTTTTTTTAGTACCTTTGTCAATCACACTAGAAACAGAGTTTAAAATTTTTTGAACTTTTTCTTTGTCTTCCAGATTTCGTGAAGTTTTATAGGTTTCTAAATCTTTCAAAAAAATTTTAATTAAAGTTCGAACAGAACTTTTATAAAAACGATTTTGTAAACGATTTCGTTTGTTAATTTCGATTCGTTTTGCAGCTGATTTACTATTAGCCATAGTTTTAATTTGAAATATTTTGTAATTATTTTAGAAGTTACGGTTTCCAATAATATAATATACTTGATACGAAATTGGAAGTTTTTAGTCAAATATTTTTATTTTCTTCCTAGTTTTAAACCTTGATAAGATCACAAATTTTAGGCACTATATTATATATTCAAACTAGTAATAAAAATTTTTATGGCAAAAAATAAAGGAACTCGCATTTTAATAACATTAGAGTGTACTGAATGTCGATCAAGTACAAATAAACGTTCACCTGGTGTTTCACGGTATTTAACACAAAAGAATCGCCGTAATAACCCAGAGCGTCTAGAATTAAAAAAGTATTGTCCACATTGTAATAAATCAACTCTACACAAAGAAATTAAATAAAGTATGATCGCAACAAAACAAAAGACATCTCCAATCGGTTTCAATCAGAAGATTGACTATAAAGACATTGACTTATTATCATTATTTGTCACAGAACAAGGTAAAATTCTTCCAAGGCGTGCCACTGGAGTGACAGTTCAACAACAACGAAAACTTGCAAAAGCAATTAAACGTGCCCGTATTCTAGCATTATTTCCTTTCGTGGCATCAAATTCGGTTTAATCTTAAAGTTTGGTAAACATTAGAGTTACTATCTAATAACTCTACTAGAACAACATTCAGTATCTATTTTTAGAAGGAGTATTTTATGGGTAACTTCATCGATAAAACATTTACCGTGATCGCAGATATTCTTTTGAAACTATTACCTGCAAGTAAACAAGAAAAACAAGCTTTTTCTTACTATCGGGCAGGAATGGCAGCGCAATCGAGAGGTCAATATGCGGAAGCGTTAGAAAATTATTATGAAGCTTTACAGGTTGAGGAAGATCCTTATGATCGAAGTTATGCGCTTTATAATATTGGTTTAATTTATGGAAATAATGGAAAATATACTCAGGCTCTTGAATTTTATCATCAAGCTCTAGTATTAAATCCAAACCTTCCACAAGCTTTAAATAATATTGCTGTTATTTATCATTCCCAAGCTCTTCGTGCACAATCTATGAATGAAGATGAATATCTAGAACTATCAAAAGATTTGTTTGATAAAGCAGCTGAATATTGGCGACAAGCTTTAAAATTAGCACCTGATAATTATCCTGGGGCACGAAATTGGTTAAAAGTAACAGGCAGACTTACTGATCCAGATATCTAAGATCAAAGAGACAGGAGTTACCGAAAATCAAAATCTGATTATATTCAAGAAATCAGATAATTTTGTTGTACAATGGTAGTTAATCAATAAATTTTAAATTTGTTACTACTTTAATGATACATTAAATTGGGAAAGTATATTTATTCTAAAATATTTTAATATGTTAAATCAAAATGGTTAAAACTAATTTAAATAAAGGTTACGTTACTCAAATTATTGGTCCTGTATTAGATATTGCATTTCCAGATGGAAATTTACCACCTATTTATAGTGCTGTTGAAATCAAATTAGAGGATGGTAGTTCAACTATTGTTGAGGTACAACAATTATTAGGTGATAACAAAGTACGTGCAGTATCTATGAGATCAACTGATGGTTTAAAACGTGGTGTAGAAGCTATCGATTTAGGCTCTCCAATTAACGTACCTGTTGGTACTCCAACATTAGGTCGTATTTTTAATGTAATTGGTGAACCTGTAGATGAGCAAGGCGACGTTGCTATGGATGAAACATTACCGATTCATCGTGATGCGCCAGCATTTACTGAATTAGAAACAAAACCATCGATTTTTGAAACTGGCATTAAAGTTGTAGACTTATTAGCGCCATATCGTCGTGGTGGTAAAATTGGATTATTTGGTGGTGCTGGTGTTGGTAAAACTGTGTTAATCATGGAATTAATCAACAATATTGCGAAAGCTCACGGTGGTGTCTCTGTTTTTGGTGGTGTAGGTGAACGGACACGTGAAGGCAATGATTTATACGAAGAAATGAAAGAATCAGGAGTAATTAATGAAAATAATTTCCAAGATTCGAAAGTAGCTTTAGTATATGGTCAAATGGTGCGACGAGTTCCGGTATAAAACCTATTTCGATAGAACAAAGTACTGGGGAATTTCGACTAAATCAGTTCGGAATTCTAACTATAGAATGTTGAGGTTCAATTCCTCTGAGTTGCCATCAACTCACCTCTTAATCTTGATAGGTGGACCCAGAAATGGAAAACCGAAGTTTAGCAAAGGTTAGGAGTAGCTATACAGTGTATCACACATAACGGATCATTCTTTAAGCCTCTTGTCCCAAACGTATAGCGATCAAACCGATCGAAGGGAAATTAGACAATGTCTAAGTCTTGTACATGGTAGTTTCGTTTGGCTAACATGGATGGAAAGTTGTAAGACACAAGAAAGGGGTATTTGATGAACCTACATATAGCGTGATAAACATTTTATGGAACATCGGTAAACTCTCTGAGGTTCCTCCTTTTGGGGGTAGGCGAAATACCGTATGCCTCTTAGAGTGCAGGAGTCACTAGAAAGCTAATGCGTTCTTGCAAAGGTGAGAACGATATGCTGAAGGAGTGACAGCAAAAGACAAAATTCTTTAGGAGATAACATGAGTAAATTCTTTGCAGAATTAACGTGGAACGATATTAATTGGGGAAACTCTTATAGTATAGTTCGAAGATCCCAACGGAGAATTTTCAAGGCTAGTCAATTAGATGATAAAAGAAAAGTAAAATATCTGCAACAGCGTTTGATTAGAAGTCCACATGCAAAAGTAATTGCTGTACATCAGATAACGACGCTCAATAAAGGCAAGAATACCCCTGGAGTAGATGGATTCGTACCAACAACTCCACGTATGAAATTGACACTTGCAAAGAAACTACATTTAAACGGAAAAGCATCTCCCGTAAAAAGGGTCTGGATTCCAAAACCAGGAAAAGCAGATAAAAGACCGTTAGGTATACCCACTATACAGGACCGAGCAAAACAAGCTCTCGCGAGATTAGCTTTGGAACCAGAGTGGGAAGCAAAATTCGAACCTAATTCCTATGGATTTCGGCCGGGTAGAAGCTGCCATGACGCTATTGAAGCAATTTACAGTAATTTACGGCACAAAGTCGATAAACTTGTCTACGACGCCGATATACGAAAATTCTTCGATAGAATAAGTCATAAAGCTATATTAGATAAACTAGAATCATTTCCATTAATGGAAATGCAGGTACAAGCTTGGTTAAAAGCGGGTATCATGGAAGAATATGCAAATACACCAAAGGTTAGTACAACCGGAACTCCTCAAGGTGGAGTCATATCTCCATTACTAGCAAATATAGCGTTACACGGACTAGAAGAACATCTTAAAGATTCTGTTTCTTCACGAAATTTTCCAAAACCACACCCGGGAGCAGGAAAAGGAACCCGAGCGAAACGATCGGCACTTGGTGTTATAAGATACGCAGATAACTTTGTAATCATACACCGGAATCCAGAAATCATGGAAAAAGTCATTCTTGAAACAAAGAATTGGTTAACCAACATAGGTTTAGAAATTTCTGAAGAAAAATCTCAACTCAGATGGGCCAGCCAAGCTTTTAAATTCTTAGGCTTTCAAATAGTCCTAGTAAAAAGACAAGAAGACTTCCGAGTTCAAATTACTCCCTCTAAGGAAAGTGTTAAAGCGATTACAGACAAGACACGTAACATCATCCAAAACAATAAATCGGCAAGCTCCTATGGACTTATTTATTTATTACGACCGGTTCTTATAGGTTGGGGAAATTATTTCCGTTACTGTGAATGTAAAGAAACTTTTAAAAACGTCGATAATGTTATATACAATCAACTCAGAGCATGGGTACTTCGCCGCGCTACTCGCAAAGGAAGAATTTTAACAATGAGAAAATACTTCCCTGCGAATAGAGAATATAAATTCCAAAACAGAACTTATAATGCAAATTGGATCTTTTCAGGCACACAAGTTGGAAAAGGAGGAAAACCTTTAAATGTATTTCTCCCCAAACTTGCATGGATTTCAAGTAAATCCTATACAAAGATAACAGGTTCTTCATCTGCCTATGATGGTAATCATGTCTATTGGGCAATGCGAAAATCTCGTTACAGTAGCCTATCAACAAGAGTCTGCAATCTTCTTCATCGTCAAAATGGAAGATGTGTTGCTTGTGGAAAAGAATTTCAATTAGAAGATCATATGGAAGTAGATCATATACTACCAAGATCAAAAGGCGGATTAGATCGATACGAGAACTTACAGTTATTACACCGACAATGTCACACTAAGAAAACTAGAAATGATCTTTCAGATCAAACCTGGAAAATTTTGCAGGAGCCGGATGAAGGGAAACTTTCACGTCCGGATCTGAAGACGAGGTGATCTATAAATGGGTCCCTTAGTTTAACAATGAACCACCAGGAGCACGAATGCGTGTTGGTTTAACTGCTTTAACAATGGCAGAATATTTCCGTGATGTCAATAAACAAGACGTATTATTATTCATTGATAATATCTTCCGTTTTACACAAGCAGGTTCAGAAGTATCTGCTTTATTAGGTAGAATGCCATCAGCAGTAGGTTACCAACCAACGTTAGCAACAGAAATGGGAGCCTTACAAGAGCGAATTACCTCAACAACTCAAGGTTCTATTACTTCAATTCAAGCTGTTTACGTACCTGCCGATGATTTAACGGATCCAGCTCCAGCAACAACGTTTGCTCATTTAGATGCAACAACGGTATTATCAAGAAATTTAGCAGCGAAAGGGATTTATCCTGCTGTGGATCCATTAGATTCAACTTCAACAATGTTACAACCTGGCATTGTGAGCGAAATCCATTATGAAACTGCTGAAGAAGTAAAAGAAACATTACAACGATACAAAGAATTACAAGATATTATTGCAATTTTAGGGATTGACGAATTATCAGAAGAAGATCGATTAACTGTTGCTCGAGCACGTAAAGTAGAACGTTTCTTATCACAACCATTCTTTGTTGCTGAAATCTTTACAGGTTCACCTGGTAAATATGTAAGTTTAGAAGATACTATTAAAGGTTTCACAATGATCTTAACAGGTGAATTAGACGATTTACCAGAGCAAGCATTTTATCTTGTAGGGAATATTGATGAAGCAATTGCGAAAGCAGAAACTCTAAAATAAGGACTACTATATATGGTTATGAACATTCGCGTTCTTACCCCTGACAGAGTTATTTGCTCAACGACAGCGGATGAAGTTGTCTTACCTGGTTTAACTGGTCAGGTCGGGGTACTAGACGGTCATGCTGCATTAATAACAGCACTGGATACAGGGTTATTGAGAATAAAGTTAGATGAAAAATGGACACCTATTATTTTATGTGGGGGTTTAGCTGAAATTGATCGCAATCGTGTCACAGTTTTAGTAAATGATGTCGAAGAACTTGCTAATGTCGAGTTAAGTGAAGCTACAAAAGAATTAGAAAAAGCAACATTAGCAATTGAAAAAGCAGAAACAAGTAAAGCTCGACTGGATGCTTCTGTGGAATTAAAAAAAGCAACGGCACGGTTAGAAGCTATTAATTATTTATCATAGTTCTTTCAAAAGATTGTCAAATTGTAATAGATTTGACAATCTTTTGAAAGAGGACTTATTTGATTGTTTTTATATCAGTTTTTTATCCTTCAAAAACCTAGAAGAAATACTTAATTGAAATTTATGGTAACAAATTCTAATTTTAACTTTACAAATAATACGATCCTAACATTAGAGTTACCTTTTTCAGAACACATTGAAGAATTACGTCAACGAATTTTTCTTTTGTTCTGGTTAATTTTAATGTTAACTTGTGTCGCGTTTTTGGAAGTAAAAATCTTAGTGAAAATTTTAGAATACCCAGTTAGTAATGTAAAATTTTTTCAAATTTCTCCTGGAGAATATTTTATTTCAACCATAAAAATTTCGTTTTATACAGGATTACTTTTTGCTAGTCCATTTGTAATAAGTCAAATTATTTTGTTTTTATTACCAGGATTAACGAAAAAAGAAACCAAAATTATTTTACCTCTACTATTAAGTTCATTAGTTTTATTTGGATTAGGATTAGCATTCTCGTACTATACATTAGTACCAGCTGCCTTAAACTTTTTTCTAAATTATAGTGAAGAAGTACTGGAACCCTTTTGGTCATTTGACCAATATTTTGAATTTATTCTTGTTCTTTTTTATAGTACAGGGTTGGCTTTTCAAATTCCAATTATTCAAATTTTGATAGGGTTATTAAATATCGTATCCGCTCAACAAATGTTAGGTGCCTGGCGATATATTATCTTAGTTTCAACAATTCTTGGAGCAATTTTAACCCCTTCTACCGATCCATTGACACAATTATTGCTTTCAATAGCAATATTATTATTATATCTTTCTGGAATAGGTATCTTGTTTTTAATCAAAAATTAATTTATATAATAGAATATCCATACTTAAAAAGTATTTAATCCATGGCAACTAACAAGTTTTTTAAAAGTCTTTTATTTGCTTTAATGATTGCTATTAATTTATTTAGTGTTTGCATTGAAGATTCATCAGCATATCCAGTTTTTGCACAACAAAATTATTCAAATCCACGTGCAGCAAACGGGAAATTAGCGTGTGCAAACTGTCATTTAAATCAAAAAGCAATTGAAATTGAAGCACCACAAGCTGTTCTTCCGAATTCAGTTTTTGAAGTCGAAGTAAAAGTCCCTTATGATGTCAATCAACAACAGATAGGAGCAAATGGGAAAAAAGCTGACTTAAATGTTGGTGGTATTCTAATCTTACCAGACGGTTTTAAATTAGCACCAAAAAGTCAGATCCCAGATGCAGTGAAAGCTAAAAATAAAGGCGTTTTTATTTCACCATATAGCGCTGAATTTGATAATATTTTAGTTGTTGGACCTATTGCGGGAAAAACACATCAAGAATTAATTTTCCCTGTGGTATCGCCTGATCCAGAAAAGGATTCAAATGTGAAATATTTAACTTATCCGATGTATGCTGGAGGAAATCGGGGTCGTGGACAAGTTTATCCAACTGGTGAAAAGAGCAATGTAAATGTGTTTACAGCACCACAAGCTGGACAAATTACTGAAATTACAACTTCAGAAAAAGGTGAGTCAAATGTTGTAATTGTTGGTTCAAATGGAACAAAAGTATCTCAATCTGTACCAGCAGGTTTAACTTTAAGTGTGAAGCAAGGGGACGTTGTCAAAGCAGAACAAGCTTTAAATCGTGATCCAAATGTTGGTGGTTTTGGGCAAGAAGAAACAGAAATCGTATTACAGAATCCATTCCGTATTATTGGTTACTTAGCTTTTTGCTTCTGTACTTTATTAACACAAGTATTTTTAATTCTAAAGAAAAAACAGTTCGAAAAAGTTCAGGCTGCCGAACTAAACTTCTAATAAAAGTAAGGAATGACAGAAGATTCAATTGTCATTCCTTTTTTTTTGTTAGTATAATTCGTCTTCTTGATGGACTAAAATTGTACAATCCGATTTTGGATACGCAATACATGTTAAAACAAAACCTGCTTCAACTTGATCATCATCTAAGAAAGTTTGTTCTGATTGATCAATATCACCACCTGTAACTTTACCAGCACAAGTTGAACAAGCACCTGCACGACAAGAATAAGGTAATTCAATTCCTTGTTCTTCCGCCGCATCTAAAATAAATACATCATCATTACAATCGATTGTTGCGTTGATATCGTGCTCTTCACTTAATAATGTTACTTTATACGTAACCATATAACTCCTTATTGTAAATAATTATAAAATAAAATTTGAAAAGATATTTCTATTTTTACTTTACTATTTAGTATTATACTACTTAAATCTAATACAAATAAAGTTTTTTATGAAATTTTTAAAAATTTTTGAGGTTACTAAAACGATTGTTTTAATCGACTTGCTTTTCCTCGTAAACCACGTAGATAATAAAGCTTTGATCTTCTTACTTTTGACGATCTTAAAACTGTAATCGAATCAACTTTTGGGGAATGAATTAAGAAAATTCGTTCAATTCCAATACCTTGTAAGATTTTTCTGACAGTTATTGTCGTATTAATTGAACTATTTTTTTTTGCTATGATGGTACCTTCATAGAATTGAATACGTTCTTTGTTTCCCTCAATAATTTTCACTCCAATATTGACATTATCACCAATTCGAAGGACTGGTAAATCTTTCTTAAGAAAATTCTTTTCTAAATCAGCAATTGTTTTCTGAGTATTTAGTTTGACCATATATTTTAACTATTAACTATAATCATTTCTTATCAATAATCTTACAATTAGATTGTAAAAAAAACAATATTCAAAAATAGAAAGAATGCATCCGACTGGGTTCGAACCAGTGACGTTCCAGAGGAAAACGGATTATGAGTCCGGTGCCTTCAACCACTCGGCCACGAATGCAAGTATGGAGCTGATGGGAATTGAACCCACGTCCATCTAAATTTAATTAAAGTATTCGTTCACAGGCATAGTTCGATAAGGGAACAACTGTTAAAATTATTCTAAACTATCTAGTACGAAACGTCTAGCAATAGTGCACCAATTTTGTTACTAAAAGTTCGTTTTTATTTAAGCAGCAAATTGTAATAAATTTGAGTTATTGAAATTTACTGTTTGAAAGTGAAAAGGAATTATATTATTAGCAGTTCTGTTGAATTTGTAGATTTTTACGAAGAATACAAGCTTCGACCTGCATCATACTTTAGCTATTTTTAAATGTCGAAACCAAAGCAGCCCCAATTTGAAAGAGTTCCCTTTTTATCAGCAACTATAAGCATGAAGGGAATCGAACCCTTGACTTTCAGAATCGGAATCTGATGCTCTATCCACTGAGCTACATGCTTTTAATCTTTCCAAAACTCTCGAATTCATCAACTTAGAACGAGTTTCGGAAATTCCTTCTTTCTTCTATGAAAGGATTGGTAAGAATACTCTTTCAAACGTGAAAAGAATTCAATGTACTTTCACGTTTGAAAAAAGAGTTCAATTCTTAATAGTAAATTTTACCACCACCCCATTTCTCTGCTAAAATTTTTGGTTGTAATAAAATATGACCAGCAATAGCAGTTAAGTCTTCATCTGTTAACGAGCGCATACGTGGATAAATATCAGCACTCTTAATACTTGGATGAGTTTCTGCAATTGATTCTAAACCATCATAACTTGTTGGATTTTTCATGAAGTCAACCAGCGCATCGATATTATCCCGACGTGGTGTTGCTAAACTTAAAGCTTCTGAATCTAACCCAATATTTGGATTAGTTTTACTAATACCACCAACGTGACAAGCACCACATGTCGTATTAAATAATCGTTTGCCTCGTTTTACCTGTTCTGGCGTTAAAACAGTGGTTTTTCCCGAACCATCGACTACTACAGTTCGTGTAGCCTCATCTAAATCAATGGCTGATGCATTTAAAACGAAAAGATTAAAGATGCAAAAGAATACGATACCACAAAATTGTGAATATTTTTGAAACATAAGTCAAAAAAATTGTTTATGAATTTGAAACCAAGACTAGAAAAAGTGAGTGAATTATTTTTTTCGAAGTTTTTTCCCCATACTTGCAACTAATCCTCGTAATCGGATATTTTCCCATCCGGCAACTAAAACTGTTGTAATAATAAGTACTTGACTGAATAATAAAATTGGATCTAATCTCCATCCATGGACCATTAAAATACAACTATAAAGTAGACCAATAGTTGAAAAGAAGATATCTTCATCTCTTGCAATTTCTGGTTTTACAACTCTCAGATAATATAATAATAATACTCCAATACTGACAAGGAGACCCAAATATATATTGGGACCTAAACTAATATTTATCATAATTTGGATTTAATTGAATGTTAGATAGTTTAATTGAATCCAATCTATTCTGTCTAGATATATTAGCTCAAAATTTGAAAATTTAATATTAGTTTTTGAAACTAATTTAGTTGCGGGTAACTCGATCACTTTTACTAATAATAATTAAAGCGACTCCAATAGCCACAACAACTAAACCACCTGCTACTAAACTAGAGATAAAATTTGCTAATGAAGTTGTCATTTTTGAATTTCCTGTTATTTGAAATAAAAGTTAAAAATAGTAAGATTGACTACAATAGATATTGTATCAGCTTTTGGAAAAAAATCTAACTAATATTAATATTTTAATAATTTCTAACTCTCTGGTTTACTCGTCGAAATTGCACAAGACTACCAAAGAAAACCTATTTCGTTTCTTTCAAACATATTTCTGAAATCACTTAACGAAAAAATAGTGTAGATATAGTTTTAATACTAAAATTGAATTTCTATTGTATGCTGCTATCTTACGATTCTGACACTGTCAATATTGTTCCAAGTTATATTAAAGACTATATCCACACTTACTATACCAATAATTTGAAAATTAATCAAGATCTAATCTTTTTACCAAAAAATCTATTGTAATTTTTAGAATTAGAAGCTATACTGATGAGTAAGCCCGGATAGCTCAGTTGGTAGAGCAGTGGATTGAAGATCCTCGTGTCACCAGTTCGAATCTGGTTCTGGGCATTTAATCTTCTAAATCAGGATTGAAAAATTTTGTCCTTTTTTCATCAAATTTGAGTTTTGTCGTCCCGGTAGGACCATTTCGTTGTTTTGCAATGATTAAATCAGTTAAATCTAAACTTTTTTCATCTTCACTTTTTAGATTGTAATATTTATTCCGATATAACATTAAGACTAAATCAGCATCTTGTTCAATCGAACCACTTTCTCTCAAATCGGACAAAATAGGTTTTTTATCGACACGATTTTCCACGTTACGACTTAATTGGGAAAGTGCAATGATAGGAACATCAAATTCACGAGCTATATTTTTTAACGATCGAGTAATTTGAGAAAGTTCTTGGACACGATTTTCAAGTTTAAATTTCGAATTTTGCATTAATTGCAAATAATCAATAACAACCAATCCAATTTGTGTTTGTTCAAAGCAAATGGTTTTTATCTTGGAACGAATATCTTGAATAGATAAATTAGGAGTATCGTCCACGAAAAATGGTAATTTTGATATAATTTTGAGAACCTTATTTAATTTAACCCAATCATTTCGATACAGTTTTCCACTCCGTAATCGCATTTGATTGATATTGGTTTCCATTGCTAATAAACGATACATAATTTGTTCGTTTGACATTTCCAAACTAAAAAACAAAATTGGTAATTTTGAAGTTTTAATAATATTCAATCCAAGAGTCAAAGCGAATGCTGTTTTCCCCATCGAGGGTCGTCCCGCAACTATAATTAAGTCTGATTTCTGAAATCCTTGGGTAAAAGAATCTAATTCATAAAATCCAGATGATAAACCAGGCAAAGTCGGTTTCATCGACTTTTCTTTTAAATCTAGAAAAATAGAATTTAATAATTCGGCACTGGTAGATACTTTCTGAGTTTTAATTTGATTTGTTAAGTTAAATAAATGATTTTCAAAATCATTTAACGTTTTTTCTAATGGAATATTTGTGATATACCCAGAATTAATTGCTTCATAACCAAGTTTAATTAATGACCGACGTAAAAATTTATCTTTTACTAACCGGATATATTCTTCCAAATAGACTAAATTTGGAATTTGATTTATCAGTTCTATTAAGACTTTTATCCCACCAATCTTTTTTAAGAGACCATTATCTTGTAAAAATGTAGTTAATGTAAGAATATCGATTGGTATTTTATTTTGATACATAAAAAGAATAGCTTTAAAAATTTCTTGATGATTTTTAAAATAAAAAGTTTCCACTGAAATTGTTCGGAAGGTCAGATCCATTGCTTCCGAGCTTATTAATAAAGAACTTAATATCATTTTTTCCGCTAGAAAATTATGTGGAAGATAATTTTTAATAATTATCGGTTCACTGTGTCTGCTAAATTGTTCCATTTTTAGTTAAAAATTTAATTAATTTTTTAAACATTGTAATTTTGATTTCTTAAGACTATATTAAAGATATCGCGTCCTTAGTTCAGTTGGTAGAACGCTAGTCTCCAAAATTAGATGTCGAGGGTTCAAGTCCTTCAGGGCGCGTTTCTCTTTTTGTAAGAGGTTATGATTATCAAATAGAATTTTAAAACCTAAAAAATTCCGTAACTAGTTTATTTTGTAAAAAGATTAAATAAGTTTTAGTAGTTATTAAAAAATTTATCAAATAAATTTCGATGCCTAAAAAAATAACAGCTTTAATTAAATTAGCCCTACCCGCAGGGAAAGCTACTCCAGCACCACCCGTTGGGCCAGCATTAGGTCAACATGGGGTTAACATTGCTGCGTTCTGTAAAGAATACAATGCTCAAACAGGTGAGAAAACAGGACTTATTATTCCTGTAGAAATATCAGTCTACGAAGATCGAAGTTATACTTTTATCTTGAAAACACCACCGGCATCAGTTTTATTGGCGAATGCTGCGAAAATTAAAAAAGGTTCTTCGACTCCAAATCGTGTCAGCGTTGGTTCGATCACGAAAGCTCAGTTAGAAGAAATTGCAAATATAAAATTACCTGATTTAAATACTACTAAAATTAGTAGTGCAGTCAAAATCGTTGAGGGAACTGCCCGAAATATGGGTATCTCCATTCTAGATTAATCGAGAATTTTATAAGTTTTTCATGGAGAAATTATATGCGAAAATTATCGCGTCGTCAAAACGAGAATCTAAAAAAAGTTAAAAAAGAGAGTTATTCTGATTTAGAAGAAGCGGTAACAGTTTTAAAAGAGACAGCAACAACTAAGTTTGTTGAAAGTGTTGAATTACATGCTAATTTAGATATCGATCCTAAATATGCGGATCAACAATTACGTACAACTGTAACCTTACCAAATGGAATCGGAAAAGAAATTAGAATCGCTGTTTTAACGAATGAAGAAAATTTTTCAGAAGCAGAAACAGCTGGTGCGACTATTGTGGGAAATGATGAGTTAATTGAACAAATAAATCAAGGTAATATTCAATTTGATTTATTAATTGCGACTCCAAATATGATGCCAAAATTAGCAAAATTAGGTCGAGTCTTAGGGCCAAAAGGCTTAATGCCATCACCTAAATCAGGTACTGTTAGTAATACATTAACAGAAACACTAACTGAGTTCAAAAAAGGAAAGTTTGAATATAAGGCAGATAAAACAGGAATTGTTCATGTAAGTTTTGGAAAATCAGATTTTACAACCAGTCAATTGATAGAAAATTTAAAAGAATTATATAAATCTATCGAACAAAATAGACCCTCTGGTGTGAAAGGTAAATATTTTAAAAGTTTATTTATCTGTACAAGTATGGGACCATCCCTTAAATTAGATTTAGATAGTTTTCTTTAATTTGTTAAAAAAAATTCTATCTATTCCTAAAACCTTATAAAGATTATTAATAAAATAGTATTATGTCAGAAAAAATTGATCAAATTGTTGAAGACTTAAAGACTTTAACATTATTAGAAGCTTCAGAATTAGTAACAAAGATCGAAGAAACATTTGGCGTTGACGCATCTGCAAGTGCAGGTGGTGGAATGATGATGGCCGCTCCTATAGCAGCTGAAGAAGTAGAAGAAAAAACTGAATTCAATTTAATGCTTGATGAAGTGCCAGCTGATAAAAAGATTGCTGTCTTAAAAGTGGTACGTAGTCTAACTGGTTTAGGTTTAAAAGAAGCAAAAGAATTAGTAGAATCAGCACCGAAGCAAATCCAAGAAGGAATAGCAAAAGAGGCTGGAGAAGATGCGAAAAAACAAATTGAAGATGCTGGTGGTAAAGCATCACTTACTTAAGAATAACTATTTAATTTCTACTTAAGGTTACGATTTTCACGAACTTGAGTAGAAATTAAATAGTTTTTAATAACTACTACAAATCCTACTAAATTTATTGTTGACTCTCCCAATTTTAGATATCTTATTTAAATAAAATAAGATCGATATACCTTCAACAACAATAATAAAGTTAACACACCAATCAAACAATTGACTCAGAGATTTTATCTGAAAACCAATAAACATAATTCAGAACTCCTGATTCAATTGTCAATCTTAAAAATTTCAAAGCTTGTCCAACAATCAGGATATTTTCCTCTACGTTTTCCAGTTAGAGATCCTAAGTTAAAATATAAATTATTATTTAAGTTTGACTACTAGGATTTGGAGTATCATAAGTTAATCCTATCCTTAGTCATGTTAGACATTATTCTTTCCTTGATTCTATAATTTTTTAAAAGAGTTCGTAGCAGATAATATTTCTAGTTGAATTTAGTGAAAAACACCCAAATCATGGTAAGTAAAGACTCGTTGCCATAACAAGGTACTAGTCATTTGGGTGTTTAACTAGTTTGGAAATTAAAATAAATAGCAAGAATAAAATAAATTAAAATCCCACAACCTGTAATAATATTCAACGATCTTTGTGCAGAACTAGGGGATCCTAACAAATCACTTTTATTTGCAAAACTAGAAAGTCCTATACTTTCTTGTGGCATTCGTAAAAAAATAATTACGATTAAAAAAACACTGACAAGAAACCAAATTTGTTTTAACATAAGTTTATTCAATTTAACATTATTAAATTATCTGATAAATTTAGAAGATTCACCTTCCTAAGAATCATTCCCATTTCTAAAAAGGATTAGAAAGTGAAGAGTTTCTTCTCAGATATCTTAAGTTTTCTTAAGATAAAACTATTATTCTTATACTAGTATATCTTTACTAGAGACAGAACATTCGATTCTGAAAACACGAAAGGGTTATGATGTAATCATTCCAGCAGTATACTCCTTCTTCAGCTAGACCAATCAAATATAAAGCTATCATCCATAAATTAACTCTTTTTAAAATTTAATGTAAATTTAAGATAATAATTATGATTCTTTACTCTACTTTAACATTACTAAAGTAGCAATATACTATTTTACGTAATAATTTAGTTAATCAAAAGATGATGGAACATTTCTAACAATACTCGTTGGTTACATTGATAAGCCTATTTCCAACTATTAGGCTTAACCCAATATCGACAGTATGAAATTTTCTAAATACCTTGATTTAAAGGTCTAAAAAGTTAGTAGATTGTTTCCAAGAAATAAATTCAATCAATTTTTTTTTGATTCCTCATAGCTCGTAAGAATCTCAAACATACTGACTCACAGACAACACATATGAGATAGAAAGTTTTTCGTAAAGAACAAAACCTTCTCAAATATTCCGAGTATTTAATTCTTCTATATGATAGAGATAGAGCCGTTTCTTAGAAATAATGTTCTAGTTATCCTCTAGTAAATCATGGTCTTATAAGACTTTAACTAATTGAATAAAATACCTTTTAATATTGGTAATCCGTTGATTGGATAGAATAGATGAATAAGAATCTAAGAATTCTTGTACAAAAAATTGCTTTTCAATACCTCCAGAACTGAAAACTTTGAGAACTTGAAGTTGAACTTCAAATTCATCTTTTGTCGTTTTTTGCTTAAAAAAGTCTCAGCTGATATAGATGAATATTGTATATATTAATTTTATTTCGAAAAAGTAGGTAATCTCTAGGACTCTAAAATTAGCTTCTGAAGAAAAATTAAATATGCTCTAAGAAGTCTCTAGAAGGCCCTTAAAGGTACTTTGCCAGCCTCAGCAGGGAATTGATAAATAGATAGTAACTTCAATCAAAAAGAGCAGGATTAAAGGCCTTGTTTTTGATTTGATTCACCATGGTACTTATTTATGATTTTGGAGCTATTCTTAGGTCTAATAGGGGCCTTAGAAGAGATTTTCGTATTGGAGAAAGATAGAAGATTTTCTGATGAAGAGGAAAGATGAAAATATTGGGCGAACAAAACTTTATTAACAATTAAAAGAATAAAAAATTATTAGTTTTGGAAAAGTGAATCTATTTTTCACTTTTTCAAAAAGAACCTCACAAATAAAATAGTTAAACTTCCTTGAATTCGTTTCCACTGTGATAATGTCTAATCAATCGTGCAATTAGAACTTTGTAAGTTAAACCTGTTACACTTTCTAAAGGTAAAAAATATATTTTAGACAACTTATAGTTAGTACGGTCCGTTTTTTTTATATTTTAATCATTTAAATAAAAATATGGATTTGGAGTTAATCTTTAATAGTGAATTTTATAGCTTCTTTAATTCCTTGACCTGCAGCAACCGTACAGCCCCAAAATGTACCATATCTTTTGCAATAATATCTAACAGACCGACATCCCACAGTAATAGAACCAGTTATCAAAGTTAAGTGTTTAGTGCGGGGAATATTTCCTATTACTAAACCAACTGCACTCGAGACACTTCCTATAACGTCTAAACTACCACAAACAACATCATTACAGCCAAAGTCTTCAAGAGCATGGCTTGTTCCTATTACAACGTCAGCTCCAGATAAGCCTGTTTTCACTATTTTGCCAACTTTTTCCGCCCCTTCTACACCACCCCAAACAGTAGCATTTACACCACGAAGAATATCATAAGTAGCACCAAAAATTTTCGATCCAAATATCATAATTCTTAAATTTTTAAAATAAATACTCTAAGATTAATCTACAAAAATTGATTTGTCAACATTAAAACTTTGAGAAATTTTGGTTTTTTGTTTCTTAGAGTTCTAGTTATTTTAGGGTTTCAATTGTTGATAAAGTTTTGTACGTCTTCGTATTTTATTCGAAAACCTTTCCATTGAAACAAGCTGTACCTAAAAATTGATTCACCTCGTTCAAACCTAAAAGTACTTGTTCTAAAACGCGATCGCCAGAAGTTTGGATTTTTACGTCGCCTTTACGATTCCATTCAATTTCCTCAATATCACTAAAATTATTTTCGGAAAAACAGATACCCAGAATATTATCTTGCGAACCGGTTATTCGGCTAATTCTATACATATTAATTTTTCTAGTAAATCGCATTTTTCTACTCCCTAATTTTAAATTTTCGTTAATTTCGATTATCCCATTCTTTTAGACATGGATCGCCATTAGAAAGGCTTTGGGTATATTTATGGGAATCTCGATAACCTGCATTATATTTCAATTCATAGCGTTAGTCTACAAACTCAGGGTTAAGCCACTCGATGTCGTCTTCTTTCGGTATCCCATCTTTAAAAGGTTGTCAAGCTAATGCTTGCTTAAGATTAGGATCAAATCTTCTATATTCAGCTGGATCTTTTAATTCTTCATATTGATCTAAAAAATGTTCGTTCTAAAAGATGTGATCTTTACACTTTTGAACATTTTCTTTTTTCAGAGTATTTTTTTCTGCAATCTCACATACATCTTTACGGAAGGCATCATATAATTCTTTAGCTAACTTATCCTATAATTCATCTGCACCATCATTGTAATGATTTTTGATAGTCTAAATTTTACCATCTATTTCAATTACCATAACTTTTTTGTTTCTCTGATTCTCCAATTCATCCATAATAAGAGAAGAATTTTTATTTTCAGCGTTCTTCTTTTAAGTTTTTGATTTGACATAAGATCAATCATCGATTCTAGCTGGAATTTTTGGATTTGGATCAGGATTTATAACTGAACTTGCAGTTGATTCCGTTCCAGGACTTTTTTTGAGAACCCGCTATTACTACGGGTAGTTTTACTACTAAAGTGTCCATGATTATTTGGAACCAGTCTCGAGAGGGGGGTGTAAATGTGGGAAATCATATCAGGCTTTATTTTTAGGTGCTAAAGAAATTGTCATTAAATGTTTACCACCAAATATGAAATATCCCCTTAAATGTAGAATAGTGGCTGTACAAATTCAGGTTTCAATTGGAAGTGAGGGAGAACCAATTTCGATTCCAGTCGTTCTTTCTTCTGCAAATCAAATTCTGGAAGACTAATTAAATATATAAGAATATTAAATCAATTAGAAAGCTAAGTACAAGATCGTATAATATTAAGGTCGTAAATGATCAAGAAAGCGAGTAGGAATAAATATTAAAAAATTAATAAGTATTTACAAAAATGTATTTATTGAGTATAACTGAAACATACTTAACTTATAGCTTATATAACAGCCAAAGTTAAGTACAAATATCTAGATTGAAAAGCGTTAAGTCATCGCGGAGTAGAGCAGCCTGGTAGCTCGTTGGGCTCATAACCCGAAGGTCAATGGTTCAAATCCATTCTCCGCTAGAAAATTTTATAATTTTAATAGATTTTTTATTTTTTTTTTATTAAAATTATATAGTGAACGTTAAATATTTACAAGGTTTTACCTATGACATTAAATTTACAAACACCTTTTCCTACTTTTGGTGGAAGTACAGGAGGCTGGTTACGGTCAGCTGAAGTTGAGGAAAAATACGCTATCACTTGGACTAGTACGAAAGAGCAAATTTTCGAAATGCCAACTGGTGGTGCAGCGATAATGCGTAGTGGCGAAAATTTATTATATTTGGCACGTAAGGAACAATGCTTAGCATTAGGCACTCAATTACGAACTTTTAAAATTAATAACTATAAAATTTATCGAATTTTCCCTAGTGGAGAAGTTCAATATTTACATCCAAAAGATGGTGTCTTCCCTGAAAAAGTTAATCCAGGACGAACAGCAGTAAATAGTCGTGACTTCTCTATCGGGAAAAATCCAAATCCAGCTTCAATTAAATTTAGTGGAGTTACTACATATGAAAGTTAATTCATATTTAAGATTAGTTTAGTCGCTAATCTTTTGGCGAGATGGCAGAGTTGGTCGATTGCGTCTGATTTGAAATCAGATGAATCTTTACGGATTCCGTGGGTTCGAATCCCACTCTCGCCTTATAAAACCCATTCTATTTTTGCTTAACTGTGATAGAACTTTTTTCTAATTTTTTATGGGAAAAATATACGACTGGTTCGAAGAACGTTTAGAAGTTCAAGCGATTGCCGATGATATTTCGAGTAAATATGTACCGCCACATGTCAACATATTCTATTGTTTTGGTGGGATTGTTTTGACATGTTTCTTAGTACAAGTTGCAACAGGGTTTGCAATGACATTTTATTACCGTCCAAGTGTAGTAGATGCCTTTGCTTCGGTTGAATATATTATGACAAGTGTTAATTTTGGTTGGCTAATTCGTTCAATTCATCGTTGGTCAGCGAGTATGATGGTAATGATGATGGTTTTACATGTTTTCCGAGTTTACTTAACAGGTGGATTCAAAAAGCCACGTGAATTAACATGGGTTACAGGTGTCACGTTAGCTGTAGTTACTGTTTCTTTTGGTGTAACAGGGTATTCTTTACCATGGGATCAAGTAGGATTTTGGGCTTGTAAAATTGTAACAGGTGTACCTGCTGCAGTACCATTAGTAGGCCCACCATTAGTTTTAATTTTACGAGGTGGAGAAAGTGTAGGTCAAAGTACACTAACACGATTCTATAGTGCTCATACTTTTGTATTACCGTTAGCAGCAGCAGTATTAATGTTAACGCACTTCTTAATGATTCGTAAACAAGGTATTTCAGGACCCTTATAATTCAAAAATTAAATTTTTAAAAATTGAAAAAACCATTCTTATGTCAGTAATTAAAAAACCAGATTTAACAGATCCAAAATTAAGAGCCAAACTTGCAAAAGGAATGGGTCATAATTATTACGGAGAGCCTGCATGGCCAAATGATCTTTTATATGTTTTCCCAGTTTGTATTTTAGGAACATTTGCATGCTGCATTGGATTAGCAGTTATGGCGCCAACACAATTAGGTGAGCCGGCAGATCCATTTAACACTCCTTTAGAAATTTTACCAGAGTGGTATTTTTTCCCTACTTTTAATTTATTACGTGTATTACCAAATAAATTATTAGGAGTATTAGCAATGGCATCTGTCCCTCTTGGCTTAATCACAGTACCATTTATTGAAAACGTTAATAAATTCCAAAACCCATTCCGGAGACCAATTGCGAGTTTAGTTTTCATTCTAGGCTTTATTGTAGCTGTTTGGTTAGGTATTGGGGCATGTTTACCAATTGACAAAGCTGTTTCATTAGGATTTTGGTAAAATTTTAATAATTATTATTACTAAATTTAGTAATAATAATTATTTTTAAAAATTCAAAAGAAAAATTGATGCCGCGACGAGATTTCTGATTCTTCTTCTTAGTTTGTGATTAAAAGAAACGAATTTGAATTTCAATGATCTAGAAACAAAAAATTAAACTGTAGTTCGTTTTCCAGTTTGAGATCAATCCCCTGAACCAAGAAATAGAAAGACCTAATTTCTATTCTAATCAAAATTTTTAGTAGTTTAAGTGAAACTTCACTTCTAATCTTCAATTTCAAAGATTTCTTTAAACACTTTACGTACTTTATCTCCTGAATCAATTGATTCTAAAGGATCTTTTCGTAAACGATGACGTAAACATAGAGTAATAACTTTTTCAATATCATCCACTGTAACTTTATCACGACCGTCATAAGCTGCATGTGCTTTTGCTGCTCGGTTTGTTACAATATCACCACGTAAACCATCGACATCTAAAGTACTACAAACTTCTGAAATTTTAATTCGTAAATCATAATCTAATTCAACACTTGGCAATAATTTTTGAGCTGCAACAATTCGATCTCGAAGTTCTTGTTGTTGATCTTCATAGTTTTCAATCCATACCATTGGTGTTTGATCAAAAGATGTACGTTCTTCAACAACTTTAACTCTTAACAGAGGATCTTTTACTGTTCGAATTTCGGCATGCATCCCAAATCGATCTAATAATTGTGGACGTAATTCCCCTTCTTCAGGGTTTCCTGATCCAACTAATACAAATCGAGCTGGATGTCGAATTGAGATTCCTTCTCGTTCCACAGTATTCCATCCAGAAGCTGCTGAGTCTAAAAGAATATCTACTAAATGATCATCTAATAAATTAACTTCATCGACGTAAAGTAATCCACGATTTGCTTTTGCTAACAAACCAGGTTCAAAAGCTTTGATACCTTCCGTTAATGCTTTTTCAATATCAATAGTTCCACAAACCCGATCTTCAGTTGCACCTAACGGTAGATCAACCATTGGAATTTTAATATATTCCGTTTCAGGTTCTTCCCCATTTTGGATTGCCGTTTTAACTTCATTTCCCATTAAATCTAAATCTGATTTATGAGAATTAAATGGATCATCTTTTACGACTTCAATTTCTGGTAATAAATCTGCAATTGCACGAATTGTTGTTGATTTTCCAGTTCCTCGGTCTCCCATAATCATAACACCGCCAATTTTTGGATCAATAACATTCAGTTGTAACGCTAATTTCATTTCTTCTTGTCCAACAATCGCTGTAAATGGGAAAACAGGCGTAGAAAATTTTTTTAAATCTTGTGCTACCATATAATTTTAATAAATTTTATTAATATTGTTTGTTCTGGCAAGTGTCATAAAATTTGCTAGGACACTTACTAAAAATCAGAATTTAAACTAATAAGACAAATCACACATTTTATTTTGGAGTCTAACTTTAAAAATTGAAAACAAATTTCCAATAATTTTTATTGGGAAGATATTTGCTTACACTCTTTACTCAAAGTTTGAAATAGAGATTCCAAACTTCGTTTTCGTGTTCCATTCATTTGAGCTGGTAAATTAGAAACTATTTAAATATGTATGGTTAAAACTATTTTTAGTAGATTTTTGATTTTTTAACTAGTTCTTATTCATAAAGGGTTGAACCTAATCGAACTGCTAAAACAGCTGCTAATAAACTAAGACATAAGGCTGTATAAACTTGTGAATCGTAAATCATAGTAAACTCCTATTAAATTTAAAACTGTTTTGATTCTAAAGAATATAGTAGGTTAAATTATAACAAAAATATTGAATAATTGTAGTAACTCTATATATATATAATTGTAGATGAAATTAGAAAAAATCATTTACTTTAATTTTGAATAAGTTTTTACCAACTCGATTTTGTGACACCAGGTAACAAACATTGATGAGCCATTTCACGAAAGACGTGACGAGATAATCCAAAATCTCGATAAAATCCCCGTGGACGGCCGGTTTTCCAACATCTATTTCGAATTCTAGTTTTTGCGCTATTCCGCGGTAACTTTTGGATTTTTGACTGAATTTCCAATTTCATACTAAAGCTATTTGTCTCTTGATATTTCTTTAAGAGACTTGCGCGTTTGAAAGCATACTTCTTGTGTAATTTAATACGCTTTTTTTCGCGTTCAATCATACTTTTTTTAGCCATAAGATAATTTAGTTATTATTAAGGTAAGTAAGTGTTAAAATTTTGTAAAAAGATTCAGAAAAGAAATAAAAATAATCATATTTAATGATTTTTATTTTATAGTATCTTTTTAATTAATACAAGTAAACGTCTCAATTAAACTGTTGAAATTGAAAACGAGAAAAATTGAAAAGAGGAATCGATTTCTGAAACCATTACTTGGAAGAGGAATATTTCAAAACCATAAAATTAAATTAAGTAAATTTTTTTATCTTTGCTTATAATATAATAGTAGCTAACTTTTCTCTAGTTTAGTTGTAAGAAAGTCAAAAAACATTATTTATATTGAGGAATAAATTACTATGGCATTACCATGGTATCGTGTTCACACTGTTGTTTTAAATGATCCAGGAAGATTAATTGCAGTACACATTATGCACACAGCATTAGTTGCTGGTTGGGCTGGATCAATGGCATTGTACGAATTAGCAGTATTTGATCCATCAGATCCTGTATTAAACCCAATGTGGCGTCAAGGCATGTTTGTGATGCCCTTTATGACACGTTTAGGTATTACAGATTCATGGGGTGGATGGAGTATTACTGGTGAGAGTGTTTCTAACCCGGGTATCTGGAGTTTTGAAGGTGTAGCTTTATCACATATTATTTTATCAGGTATGTGTTTCTTAGCTGCTATTTGGCATTGGGTGTACTGGGACTTAGAATTATTCCGTGATCCAAGAACTGGTGAACCAGCTTTAGATTTACCAAAAATCTTTGGTATTCATTTATTCTTATCAGGCTTACTATGTTTTGGTTTCGGTGCATTCCACGTAACAGGCTTATTTGGTCCTGGTATTTGGGTTTCAGATGCCTATGGTATTACTGGAAAAGTACAACCAGTAGCGCCAGCATGGGGCCCAGATGGATTTAATCCGTTTAATGCTGGGGGTATCGCAGCGCATCATATTGCAGCTGGTATCTTAGGTATTTTTGCGGGTATTTTCCATTTAACTGTACGTCCTCCGCAACGATTATATCGGGCATTACGAATGGGTAATATTGAAACAGTATTATCAAGTAGTATTGCAGCTGTTTTCTGGGCAGCTTTTGTAACATCAGGTACAATGTGGTATGGTGCTGCAGCAACTCCAATTGAATTATTTGGTCCAACACGTTATCAATGGGATAGTGGATATTTCCAACAAGAAATTGAACGTCAAGTTGAAACATCAGTAAGTGAAGGATTATCTGAAAGTCAAGCATGGTCAAGAATTCCAGATAAATTAGCATTCTATGATTATATTGGAAATAACCCAGCGAAAGGTGGTTTATTCCGTGCCGGCCCAATGGATAAAGGAGACGGGATTGCAGAAGCTTGGTTAGGACATCCAATTTTCCGTGATAAGGAAGGGCGTGAGTTAACAGTTCGAAGAATGCCAGCGTTCTTTGAAACATTCCCAGTCATCTTAGTAGACAAAGATGGTATTATCCGTGCAGATATTCCATTCCGTCGTGCGGAATCAAAATATAGTATTGAACAAGTTGGAGTAAGTGTCGATTTCTATGGTGGTAAATTAAATGGTCAAACATTTAAAGATGCTCCAACGGTTAAAAAATTCGCTCGTAAAGCTCAATTAGGAGAAGTTTTTGAATTTGATAGAACAAGTTTAGAATCTGATGGTGTATTCCGAAGTAGTCCACGTGGTTGGTATACATTTGGTCACGCTAATTTCGCTTTACTATTCTTCTTAGGACACTTATGGCATGGCGGTCGAACAATCTTCCGTGATGTATTTACAGGTATTGGTGCAGAAGTAACAGAGCAAGTAGAATTTGGTGTATTCCAAAAACTTGGTGATAAAACAACGAAAAAACAAGGTGCTGTCTAAAGTGATAGTCTTTGTTTTTTAAGTCTTTTTAAATTGAAATAGGATTAAACAATGGAAGCTTTAGTTTACACATTTTTACTTATTGGTACTTTAGTGGTAATATTCTTTGCCGTATTTTTTAGAGAAACACCTCGAATTATTAAAAAATAAAACCACATAAAATGGTTTTATTTTTTTAATCTTCATGTTCTTCGAATGGGTCACGTAAATTTTTAGCTGTCGGCCCAAAGGCAGTATAAATAGAATATGTAGTAATTCCTAAAAGTAAACTTGATACAAAAATTACAATAATAGTTGCTGTTTCCATGTTATGTATTTATTTAAATTAACAGTTTAATATTATATAACATATAGTAGAAAAATTAATTTATTAAAAATATAAATATTTTTATGGCATTACGAACAAGATTAGGTGAAATTTTACGCCCATTAAATGCTGAATATGGTAAAGTTGCACCCGGTTGGGGAACAACTCCAATTATGGGTGTAGTGATGGGCTTATTTTTAGTATTTTTATTAATTATTTTACAAATTTACAATTCATCTTTAATTATTGAAAATGTTGATGTAGATTGGGCTAATAGTATTGTATAATTCCTCTAACTGAATAGTTGGTTGGTTTTAGTTCCAGTCTTAAAAATCACATACTATGTGATGGAAATAATTTAAAAGGGTTTTTCAGAGAATCCTTTTAAATTATTGATAAAACAAAACAAAACAAAATAAATATATCTATGGATATTATCAGTCTAGGTTGGGCTGGCTTAATGACAATGTTTACGTTTACGTTGGCATTAGTTGTTTGGGCTCGAAATGGTTTCTAATAATTTAGATTCTTTGTAGCATTTTAAATTAAACATATCTTCTCTTATGGCATTAATTGTAAAAATATTTCCGTATGCAAGTCCCGAGATTGTGACTGCTGCAGTCGTTTGTTTCTTCATGACTTTATTTGGTCTTTCGTTAGGATTTGCTTTACTAAAAGTCCAAGGTGAATAGAAATTACTTAATAATAATATAATAAATATTATTATTAAGTAATTTTCTTTCTAGATAATCGGGACTGACGAGACTCGAACTCGCAACTTCCGCCGTGACAGGGCGGTGCTCTAACCAATTGAACTACAATCCCAAACGATACTCATAATTAGTTACATAATAACTAATCTCTCCAAACATGTCAACTTACCAAGATTTCGTTTTTTTCCTAAAGGAGAAACAGGGATTCGAACCCTGGGTACAATAAATTGTACGATAGATTAGCAATCTATTGCTTTCGACCACTCAGCCATTTCTCCTAAATTCGTAAACTTACTCCCTCTTTTGAAAAGTAGATGGCTCTGGTGGGATTTGAACCTACGACCTTGGGCTTATGAGTCCCCTGCTCTAACCACTGAGCTACAGAGCCTTATTCTACTTCACTGTAAACTAATAGTATCATAATTAACATCAATTATGGTAAAAAGTTTATGGTTTTAATTTGTTAAAAAACGAATCATGGACTTCCAATCTTTAAGATGAGGTCTTTCAAATTTTTCTCAAAACTAACCTTCTTATTAGTTTGTTTTAGTTTTCCTTGACAATCCTCTAAAAGATCTCCAACAAAAAATTTATCTTGGATTGTGTTTTTCCGAGAGGAATAAAGATCAAATCGACTAAGAACTCCTCAAGAAAAGAGTATCCAACCAATTCATTTTTTTTGAACAAGACTATAAAAGATGATAACATTTGACTCAGAAAACTAAAGTATAGCACTTTCCCAAGAAGATCCTTCTTTTCCAAAACGAACTTTGCATTTCTTCTTCGGACCAATAAAAATCGATTCCTTTATTGAGCTAGCCAATTTGCCAGATTCTTGGTACGAGTTAATTCTAATCGTGAAAAGATTGCTTGCTATTTTATCCGTGTGTGATTTTCTACGTGTTGAAAGTGGAAAAATATTTAAAGAATGACTACTAGTAATCTTAACCTTAGTTTAATAAGTCATTACACAAAAAGTACGACAGAGATGAACAAATGAGTTCCAACTAACGGATAAAGAAGTACTGATAGGCGTAAATTTTTGAAGTTCGGGAATATTACTAAGGTATGATTAGTAAGATCAGTAGATGTCCTAACGGGAGAGATTGGAAGACATATCTAATTATTACATTGATATGTGACCCCACAGTCTTTTACTTCTTTCGCTGTCATAATTTGTCATAACCACGCTAGCAGCAGGTTTAACATGCTCTGTAGTTTTGGCAGCAGCAGTCTTAGACTCATGAATCGTTTGATTAGCTTTAACTAAGATAGCATTAAGACTAGAAAGAATATTACTAATTTTTCAAATTCCAAACATATTTGATAAATTTTTGGTTTGAATAAAAAATATTTTTTATTCAAACTTCTATTACTCTATATAGTAATATAATATAGAATAGTAATATAAGATATAGTAATATAAGATATAGTAATATAATTTTAAAATAATTTAATGAGATTAACATTTTTTAAAAAATTAGTAATTACCTTGGTAATACCTTCGTTATTTGCCTACTTGGGCTTCCAGTTGCAGAAATATCTCGATGACATCTTGAAATCCCGTGAAATAACAGGTATACGTGGTGGATCAAGCGGTATCGATTGGGTCTCGTTACTTGCCAAACATAGGGATAACCTTCCTTTTATTTTTTCATTATTTGGTGCCTTAACAAGTAGTAGTTATATTTTTTTTGAAGATCAACTTTCTTCGTTTCTCTTTCAGGCAATCCCTGGTAATTGGTATAGTAAAATTAATAATCGGTATTTCGGGGCCGTTGAGAGAGCTCAGACTATTTTTCAAGTGCAAGAAACAGTAGCATTAATAGAAGCATTCGACTTACAACCAAATATGTCTGCTGCGGAAAAAATTGATGGATATAAAATATTGTTAGCAGATATTTTAAGATTTGACAGTAAACGTAAAATATTTTTTGGTATTATTGGATTTGTTTCTATGTTAGGCTATCTTTTCACAGCCAATTTATTTCTTTTTGGTCAAGTGATTATAGCTTTAATGTCACTAATTAAAGAAGGAAAAATATCAAGGGGCGTAGCTCGAATCATTGTTAATATGTTACGATTAAAAGGGGTGCCCGTGCCTGATGAATTAGAAGAACTGGTTAAATAAACTTACAATTATATAAGTTTATTGAACACAATTTTTAATCATATAGTTTCAAAAAAAGAGAAACTAAACTTCAATCGAATCTTTCTCTGAGTCCGATAAAAAATTAGGGATAATTCAAAATAATATCGTCAAATCAACAAGTATTAAAATTGGTGAAGGAATTGCGTGGAGGGAGTTGGGGTCTTGTAGGAACTGCAGCATTTCTAGGATTGATAATTTTGATATTTTCAATGGGAGAAGGTTTTGTCCCGAATAATCCGAATCCAGGCTGGGGATTGAATTGTCCAAATCCGTTTCAACCGCCAACGGCTGAACATAGATATACTCCACATTATGATTTATTCTTCCTTAGAAGAACTTGTGCTGCTGACCGTCCAGGTGGGTCTCAGATTATGGCTGAAGTTAATCCGCAATCCAGTTATGAAGAGCTAACTCAACTATCAACCAATGTTGTTTCGACTCAAACGCAAATGTCTGGGTTTGTAAGAAATGGGAAAGTAGATTTGCATAAATGTTTAGATGAAGTAAATCGCAGGGCATCAGAAATTGGCTGTACCGATTTTGAATGTTTGCTTGAACGTTTTAAAACCTTAGCAACGGAAAATGGTGAGTTGACAAGGACAACTGCTCGAGAAGCTATTACAATCCTTCAAGGAGAAATGCACGGCTACTACAAAAATGCCCGTCGTGAAGACTATGGTCTAAATGTTAAAGGCCCTGACTATGTTGTAGAAGGACTTGGAAAATTTTTAAACAGAACACACGTAGAAGTTAAGAATACTATTAAAATAGCGAATGGTCAAAAGGGAAGTATTAGTAAGCAGGGGAGAAAAACTAATCAAGGGCAGTCAAAAGATATAGAGATCAATAATAATCTTACCTAGATATAGAATAAACTAGAATTACATGAATAATCATTTTTATACAGTGGAATAGATTAAGTTGCTAGAAAAAGAAAAGATCTTAGCAACTAAGGGTTACTCTTTATACTCTAAAAATGAAGAAGAAAATAGTAAGTTACGCTCTTATTGAATAACTTTAGAAGATCAGATTTACTATAATAACATATATGAGTACCAGTTTTTAATTAAAGGTTATCTATCAGAAAAAATGAGTACTCTTGCTTTTATATCGGCATTTTTGAAACTATTTCGAATAGACCGTGATAGACTCGAACCCATTGAAAAGAATTTAAAACGATTATCTACTTTTTCGATCGATTCCAAATCTAACAATTTCGCTACTTTTATATCTGAAATCTTTGAAGACTGCGATTACTCGTTCGACGAAAATTGTAAGGTCACGGAAGAAGAATTTAAAGATTCTATTAAAAAAAAGTATTCTCAGATGCAAAAATATTTTGAAACTAAAAGTCTTTTAAATTAAATCAGAACTCTGATCAATCGGTTAGAATTCTAATATACCTAAACTTGATTTATTTGCAGTATAGACCCCTGTTCACTCCGTTCACTCGCTGAGAGCATATTTAGTCATCTTACCAACCGAATTCTTTTTTCTTTCATCTTCAACACTAAAACCTCCTTATTTTACACTTTATTTTGGCTGAAGGTATTATCACCCTACTCAATCTAACAAGTGGGCTTAAAACGCATTTTAGATGCCTCTCAGAAGGTATTCCAATCTTATAACCCTTCCATAGAAATATCTAATTAATTCTTACACCTAGAACTGTTCATCTGGGGTAGAGTTTAAAAAAACAATTTTATGTTCAAGATTTTTTATCCCAATTTAATGTCTCTCATGCAAAACAGACACAAATTAAAAAAGTAATCATTCAAACCTTGGACGAATTAAAAAATAATCACTTTCTACAAACACAAATTGTAATTCATAAAACAAATAGTTCCTTGATAAAAACTACTACTCTTACTACTCGTTTGCTTAAGAAAACTAAAATTCTATATTTCTACGAGATTATGGAGTACCAAAATCTAGTATTATAAAATACATTTCTGAACTCTCTAAGAGTACTTCGAATTTAAATAGAAGTTGCAAAAAAATTCAAGTCATATAAAATATAACCATATATATCAACAAATAAAGTAAATAAAAAGAAATTTAACTTAGTGCATTGGACTGAGTAAAGACGAAGAAATTCTAATTGATATACAGGTTTCTAAAAATAGAGAATTTGTAATAAGTCTTTCTTCGAATGTAAAATATAAAACCAAAAAAATAATTCTTGTAAGTGTTTTAGGAGGTGCACTTTGTTTTAGTAATGTCGAACCATCTCAAGCCATGGGGTTCATTGTGCCGCCTGCACAAATAGTAAGAGTTCAGTCAAGTTATAAATCTCGACCTGAAGTTAAAATTGCTCCAACAGTTAATCCACGCTTAGATAAAATTCGTATGATGGCCACTAACGAAATGATTCCGTTAATTTATAGAAACGGCCACTACTCTTATATTAACGAACAGCTTTTAAAAAAATTACGAGCCGGTGATTTGGATGCAAATTTAACTGTAGTTGCTATTGGTGTCGTTGTTTATAGAATGTGTCAGTATAACCTATCCATCTTGGGAAGGATATGACGGCATTGTAATTTTTCGTGTTAGATAACTTGGACTAGCTGACGTAGTTAACTCTAGAATTCTTATTAATGCGTCTTTTTTAGCAACATCTGTGATTACTCGGCACTCCATCCTTTGATATTTATTAGGATCAAGTTGTACTGGACACACAATTTTATCGGCAAAATTTAGAAGATCTAAATCATCTGAATGCGCGTATACAATCTTTTCAAGTTCCCAATTTTTTAAAGTTAAAAGTTTTCCTTCTTTCGAATAAAATTTAAACGGTTGTAATTCATCAGTAGAATACTTGTGTTTATCTTTGACTGGTTTGTCTAATTTAGCCGTCGGTGTTGTTGCTAACAATCTTCTTCTTTGTTTAGACAAAACTTCATCTGGTATTTCGATTAATTTTTTATCTTCAGACTCCCACTCTTCTTGATTATCAAATTCGATATCAATATTAGGGCAGTAATCTTTAGAATTTAAATAAGAATTCCAAAAATTAATATTACTAATAATTTCATCCGGATTAGGACAGGAAGCTTTAGTTTCCCATTCTATTGCTTCAGGACCCGTATTACCTGATCCTGACCCACCTGGGTTTCCATTTGGAGAAGATCTTAAGTTATTAGCTGGATACGAACTTGATTGATCAATTTTCGAAACAGACGAACTTGAACTGCTACCTTTATTTGGTTGGTTTTGTGAATTTTTAATTTATTGCGTCGAATACTCTCGTATTTAATATTGTATCCTTTAAGTTGAAATAGACTATATGGATCTGTACTTTCGTAATATTTCTTCAAAGATATTTTTCCTTCTTGATTAAGACGAAACCCCATCTGAATAATTTTGGTGTCCTCAGGGGCTTTATTTTGGCTTCTGAGAGGATATTTTGAATTCTTTAGCTGGATTTCTAAATTCATGACTTTTTCTTGAAGAGAATTAAGTTGATTCTGAAGAATTTGAATTTTATCTTCCAAAGCTTTGAATTTAGGACTGGAACTTATCTGTAAATCTATAGAACCGTGTCTTTTAAGACTAGTAGTTCCAAATAAAAATTCTTGTAAAGCTGAATTTCGAACTAATTATACAAAATATTGGCCAGGGACTATTATAAGCTTTTCTGGAAATCATGGCCGATTTTTTTATGAAACTATTAAAGATAAACAATTGAATAAGGATAGTTTTGATTTGGATTCCACAAATATAGGTCGAATTGACTTATATTACGATCGAAAAATTAAACAAAGTGATTATGTCCAAACTTTGGATTCATTTCTAAAAAATTCTTGTACTAAAATTAACTCTAAGGTTGATGATCCAAAAGCAGAAGTAGTGAAAGGAGTTTTCCGAGTTGGAAAACGTTCTAGTCCGAATTCTTTTCGTGTTTATCCAAAATCTAATGGAAAATTTATTCGATTTGAACTTGAACTAAAAAAATCGGCTATCAAGAAATTTCAATCTTATTTCTTTTTACATCAATTTGAAAAATGGGAAGAATTTCTAACCTGCCATTTTTACAAAGAGGCTACGAATAAGCTTGATTTAGATAGTCCTTATACAGATTGGTTAATTGAGAATTCTCGAAAGATTAGATCTGTAGAGATATCAGGGAATTGTTTATTGACAACTTATGTCAAGAATATATCTTTTGATGAATTAGAAAACCAAGAATTTTTCTATAGATTATTTCAGTTGCTAAGTTACATTAAGATTCTTGAAAGTTCTGTCAATTGGATCTCAAATGAAAGATATCGAATTATTTCTTTTCGAGTGAGTGAATTTTTAGAGTTTACTGGGAAAGAAAAAACGAATTATTATCAAATTCGAAAACTAAGGATTTACTAAATTATATGATTGAACTTTTTGGTAGTTTGGAGTCTTCTAAAAGAATTGAACCTGGATTTGAGGTGCTTTTGAAAACAAATCAAAGGAAAAAGGTAGATAAATTAACTTTAAAATTAATCAGTGGAGCAAAATCAATTTTTTGCAACGAAATGCTTCCTTAAAAACTTTGATACTTACAAAACCGATCCACTTTTGTAAGTATCAAAAAGTGTGAATACCTTTGATATATAAATGTTTGATGAAATTTTGAAGGGTTTTTTCTGAAAAATACGGTTATCTATTTAGAGAAGTATCGTTTAGAAAGGTAAAATTCCGGGTATAAAAAAATTAACAATAAAATGTATAGTTATAATCTAACCTATACATTTTATTGTTTAATAAGTGATTAGTCTAACCTATGAAAGTTTATGATAACCACGTAATAATTCTATCCTTGATAGTTCTGACGAGAGATGTTTTGTTAAATTTTATATATTTAGATATTTCTGGAATAGTATAACCTGTTCCAGTTTTAAAAGTTTGAGTCATGTTAAGGATTGTAGGAATTCCAAAAAGTTTTTGAGTTACAATATTTCCATAGGAATTCCACATGATTTCAACAGCTTTCATTGGAAGTGCAAGAACATCACCTGTAGTAATGAGAGCTTTTCCAAATGTATTATTACCAACGATTGCACCGAGCCCATAAAAAAATATAGCGCCTGTAGTTGGAATTGCGACTGCAAGGAAAGGTTGAGCTTGCAAAATTTGTAAACCGTTAACTCCAGCTAGCTTTGCAACTCCGAGAGTGTTTGCGACTAATCCAGCACTTCCAGCTGATTGAAGATATGAACTAACTTTGTAAATAGTACCTTGTACTCCTCCGGGTTGAACAACAACATTTTTGTTACTAAAGAATTGTTGTGCTTGTTGCATTGCTGATTCTTTAGTAATTTCTAATTCAGATGAAAGGGTACTAATAATTATATCCGATTTAGAGACAAGATGACAAAAGCCATCATAATCAAGCACGAGAGTTTGTGTTTCGGGTATAGAACGGAAAGTTCCACACACTCGTGAAATTTCATCACAGAATTGATAAGTAAATTCGTCTCCAAGTGGTAGTTTAGAAGATTCTAAAATTATTGGGAATATTGATAATTCATTTAACTTGAAATCTGAATTTTCTGGAATAGGATCTAGAGAAAAAATCATAAATTTGTCATCTTGATCTAAATCTTTTTCCGCTATATATTCTTTTTCATAAAAAAAAGGGTAACCAATCATAATAAAATTTGAAAAAATAATAATAAATAATAACTAATGCTTTTATTTTAAGCAAAATAAAAAAATTAGTCAACATTTATTTTGTGAAAGGAATCACAAATACTCCAAAATGATTTCCAGGCTGCTGATTTCCGTATAACCATTGAAGGTGCGGGGGAACAATTGCTCCTGGATTTGGAGGGACTTGAAACGCATCGACATTATTTATCAGCGTAATGATAGCAATAATAACTCCAAACGCCGCGACCCAATCTTCGATTGCACCGCCCCGCAATTCGGTAATTAATTCTTTTCTACTCATAGAGTTATTTCTATATTTAACAGAAAGGTCATACAATTGATCCATTTGCTTCTCGGTGAAGACAATTTTCTCAGGGCTATTGTTGATAACTTGAGCAATTATTACTTTTTTCGGAGTATCTGAATGAATAGATCTCATAATCGGTGGAGTTGTCGGTAAAATCGGTAAACCGATTGCTTGAGATGGAACTACACCATTAGTAAGACGAAGAATCAAGTCTCCATAAACTACTAAGCGTTTCGCTTTTTTGATAATTTTTTGACGGATTCTAATAGTATAACAACAAATTTTTTCTGATAAGTAATCTTCGGTCTCATCGGTTCGACCACAGTATGGATATTTTTGAACTTCAACAGATACTATGTATTTGTTTGCCATAAAAAAAATTCCTTTCTTCTATTTTCATTTTTTTGTAATAAAAATAGGTTACATTTTGATCCATTTAATGGATCAAAATGTAACCTATTGGAATAAAAAGATTTTTAAGTGCTTATTAGGCGTAATGCCAAGTGATACCGGGCTCCAACTATACTGTCAGGATTCTAAATTTACCTGACTTTTTGTAATTAATTTAGATATAAAATTGGTTTGGACTATAAGAGAACCATCTTTTTGGGTTGTTTGAAAGAATGACTTAACAATTCCTTTGTCGACTAACTCTTGAAGTGATTGTATGATAAGTCGTTGAATCTCAGTTTGTTTTTTGTTAGGAATATAAAATCATCTTAAAGATTCTTGACTATTACAGGTTCGGGAAAAATAGAAACAATTGTAAATTATTTATTTCAAAATTTTGGCTTCATTTTCACGACTTTCAAAAAGTTTAGTAAGAAATGGAAATCTGAATTTTAAAATTAGGAAAGTCAAAACCCATTTCAAGTTTCTTTTCGACAACACGAATATGATATAGGATCCAAAATAGATTTTTCTGAAGAGAAAGGTACTCACATTTACAAAATGGTTCAACCTCGACTAAAAAGGCGATTTTGAATTCTTTAGGAATAGTTGTTGTCAGAAACGATTGGCTAGATCAAAAAAATATTGCTAAATAGACTAAAAATCATCAAGGCTTGATTTTACAAATTGATTTTCGAACGAGTTCAAATTATTTTTGTATTTATCAAAGACCAAATGGTTTAAGATTTGAATGAGAACTCAAAAAACTAAATATAAAAATAGAAACTGAAATAGAATTTGGAAGATAAACTCCAGAAATTGTCTTTTCAAACAATTTCTGGAGTCTATTTTTTGAAGTTAGACTATTCAAGATCTTTACGATTTGGATTTCGTGATGGATCACTTGAAAGGAATCCAAAAATGAATAACGAAACGAAAAAGATTATTGTTGCATAAACTAAGATTTTTAAAGTTAACATTTAATTTTTCCTAGAGATTATTTTTAATAATATTAATTATACTAAAATATAAGAAATCTGAATTATTTAATTCTAGAAAAATTATTTTAACTTTTCTAGGATATTTGCTTTCTTTTCACTATTTAAAAAAAGTGGGTAAACTTTAAAAACAGTTATTTCTAAATTTTTGAAAGGTCCATTCCTTGATTCTTCTTTCTTATAGGCTAGATAACCTTCAATCAGAATATAGTCATTGACTTGATAATAGTTGGCAACATCATAGGCAAAATCACCCCAAAATACTAATTTGACAATTGTTGGTGATTTTTTATTTCGAATTTGGGGTAATTTAGCACGAAATTCTGTTCGATAAATATTATTAGTAAGAGAATGCAACTTAGGGGTTTCCAAAATTCGAACTATGCCACCGACATAATTCATAAGAGTTCTGCCTTATATAATTAAATTTTTCTGTTTTTGAACATCTTCAAAATTAATATCTCGTAATCTTCTTAATAAACGAATAAAATACTCTAGAAAATAATCGTCGAGTTGAATAATTTCGGCCGGATCAATTTTAAATGTTTTGTACAATTCAAAAGTCGATTTCGAAAAGTTATTTTCAACATTTAGAATTTCAACGAAAGCCAATCGATCACTTATATTTTGACCCCACTCAAAGAAACCAAAAAAGTTACTGACCAATTTTAAAACAAAGGAAGGAACTTTTTGCACTTTTGCAGTTTGACCTGCTAATTGTTCACATAAATTAATAATTTCAGAAGAAAGCCAACCTTTTAATCCACTTACGAAGAATGTTTGGTTTACTGTTTCTGGAAGTTGGAAACATCGTAAACAAAACTTTGCAATATCTTGCGTATCCATATAAGAAACCGAAGTATTTTCATTTGTAACCCAAATTGGCAAATCTTCTAAAATGGGGATTGCATACTGTTCAATTAAACCTTGATAAAATCCCGTTAATCGAAAAATCGTATATGGGACGCCAGATTTTTTCAATTTAGTTTCAATCCCATATTTTAATTTCATTAATGGAATATTAGGAAACTGTTCGACATTTTGTGCTGAAAAGAAAACAAATCGTTGAATATTAGCCGCTTTTGCTGCTTCAATCAAACATAACTTACCTTCCCAATCAACTTTTTTTAAAGAATCAAATTCATTAGGACGACTTGTAGAAGCATCAATAATAGCACTTATTCCTTTTAAACAAGGAGGAATTGTTTCTGGACGACTTAAATCACCATAAACTAATTCGACTCCCCATTCTTTTAAAAAATTAGCTTTTCGAAAGTTACGTACTAAACAACGAACTTGATAACCTTTTGTTAATGCTTGAAGAACAACTTGGCGACCCAATGTTCCTGTTCCTCCTATAATAAGTAGACTCATATATTTCTATCTATAAGGTTAAAGAATTATTTTAATCAAAAATAGTACTTTGTAAAATATCATCTGCTTCAATATTAACTAATTCTTTTTTGGTTAAGACTTGACCGCGGCTATCAAAAATTCGATTTGCTTGACGCATACGGGCACGATCTAAAGCATTTTTAATACTTCTGGCATTTGCAAACAATGGCTTTTCTTTTCGCTTTATAATATATTGAGTTAAAGCGACTTCAGCATCTGGAGTTAATTGATATTGTTGTTCTTCTAACATCATTTTTGCAATCTTTAATAATTCTTCCGTACTATAATCAGGGAAATCAATATGATTCGCAATACGAGAAGATAAACCTGGATTAGACTCGTAGAATTTATCCATTGGTTCTTTATACCCTGCTAAAATCACAACTAAGTCTTCTCGTTGATTTTCCATTACTTGTAATAAAATTTCAATCGCTTCAGACCCGTAATCACGCTCATTATCAGGTTTATATAAGTAATAAGCTTCATCGATAAATAAAACACCGCCCATTGCTTTCTTTAAGACCTCTTTTGTTTTTGGTGCAGTATGTCCGATATATTGTCCAACTAAATCATCACGTGTCACTGTTAGTAAATGACCTTTTTTGATATAACCTAATTGATAAAGAATATCAGACATTTTTAATCCAACCGTTGTTTTTCCAGTTCCAGGACTCCCTGTAAAAGACATATGTAACCCTGGACTTCCAGCTGTAATACCTAGATTTTTTCGTAACTTATCGATTAATAATAAAGCCGCAATTTCTCGAATTCGAGCCTTTACAGGTGCTAAACCAACTAGCTCTTCATCTAGTAAATTTAAGATTTTTGCGATTTCTGTTTTTGCATACTCTTCCTGCAAATTTACGGGGGTTGTATTCATAAAAGTAATTTTTAATTTTGTAATAAAATAGAAAAGTTAAAATATTAAACCAGTTAGAATGTAACTGATCTAATATTTTAGTACATCTTTAAGGAATTGTAAAGGTTGGAATACTTGACAAACAAATAAATGCAAAACCTGCACTCCCACAAGCACCAACAAAGAATCCACCCTTAAATTGGTCCCAACCTTTTCGGGTTTGTAGTTCAGTTTCAGCTGTTGCAGTTTGAGTCGTCTCTTGACCAAACGTTGCGACACCATAAATGGTTAAACCTAACGTTAAAATTAGGATTAAGCCAATTGTTGAAAGAAAACCTGCTAATAATCCAATCTCAGAATTACGTAATGGTCCTAAATTCACAAATGGACCCATTAGAAAATAGCCATGTGCTAATCCAATCTCTAACCCACGTAATAATGGAGTTAATCCAAATCGATATGCTGGTAAATTTCTTAGAATTGCCCGAGTTACTGCTGATGATGTTATTGGTGTTGCTAAATGACCCACAAATGGATCATCATTATACGGTTTAATAAAATTAGCCATAAATTTAATTTAAAATTTAATGAAATTACTAGTAAAATTTTTTGATTAAATTCCTACGAGAGAGTTAAAATTTAATGAAAATTTTTACCAACCAAAATTTTTATATAGATTACTATATAATATATACTAATATACAGAAAAATTTTTATAAACTTCATTTTAATAAAATAACAAAGATTTTATGACAGTTGCTATTGATTATTTTTTATTAGTAGGATTTTGCTTTGCAATCACTTCTGGTTTATTTTTAGGTTTAAAATCAATCAAATTAATTTAATTTTTACTAAATTGCAAGAAAATGCAAAACGAAATTCGGCAAGATAAGATTATTGGATCAAGACGTTTTAGTAATTATTTCTGGGCCTTTTTTCTATTTGTAGGAGGATTAAGTTTCTTATTGGCTGGTATGTCAAGTTATTTGAAAGTGAATTTATTACCATTTTCCAACCCGACAGAATTAGTATTTATTCCACAGGGGTTGGTAATGATGTTCTATGGAACACTCAGTTTAGGAATTAGTATCTATACCATCATTACTATCATTTTAGATATTGGGAGTGGTTATAATGAATATAACAAAATAGAAAATTTGGTCAAAATAGTTCGGAAAGGGTTTCCTGGAAAAAACCGACAAATTCTTTTAACATATCCATTCGTAAATATTAGAGCAATTGGAATCAAAATTACTGAAGGTCTCAATCCAACTCGAAGTATTTATTTATGCTTAAAAGATGAGCGAAATATACCTTTAACGCCTGTACAACAACCTACGTCAATATCAGATTTAGAAGAAGAAGCAGCAGATTTAGCAAAGTTTCTTGATTTAAAATTGGAAAATTTATAAGATTTTATTGCTTTTTATACCCGCATAACTTTATAATTGATATATGCGGGCATAGTTTAGTGGTAAAACCTTAGCCTTCCAAGCTAATGATGGGGGTTCGATTCCCCCTGCCCGCTTCGAATTTAGTTTCAGAATGAGCAACAATCATTTTTTATAGGAGAAGATAGAATTATGTCTGGTGGATCTACGGGTGAACGTCCGTTTTCGGATATTATTACAAGTGTACGTTATTGGATTATTCACAGTATTACAATCCCATCTCTTTTTGTATCAGGATGGTTATTCGTTAGTACTGGTTTAGCATATGATGTCTTTGGAACTCCACGTCCAAATGAATACTTTACACAAGATCGTCAACAAGTACCATTAGTAAATGATCGATTTAGTGCGAAACAAGAATTAGAAGATTTAACTAAAGGTTTATAAAGAGGTAAAAAAAAATGGCAAAAAATATTAATCAACCTGTAGCTTATCCGATTTTTACTTTTCGTTGGTTAGCAATTCATGGTTTAGCAGTACCAACAGTCTTTTTCTTAGGTGGAATTACTGCAATGCAGTTTATTCAAAGATAAATTAATAAAATTATAGATAAATAGACACGAGGTAAATTTTATGACAGGTCCAAATCCAAATAAACAAGCAGTAGAATTAAACCGAACTTCTCTATACTGGGGACTTCTATTAATTTTTGTTTTATCGGTATTATTTTCAAGTTATTTCTTCAACTAATATTTATGTAATAGGAGCTTTTTTTATGGCAAATACTGGTAGAATCCCTTTATGGCTTGTAGGTCTAGTAGGTGGCTTAGCAGTAATTACAATGCTTTCGTTATTCTTTTATGGTGCATATTCAGGATTAGGTTCATCATTATAGAGTGATGTCATTTTTAGAATCTTCAATTAACTAAGTCGTTAATTGAAGATTCTAAATTACCAAACGAATAGCCTATCTTCTAAATAGTTTGATAAATTTTTTGAGTAATTTTTTCAGAGATATTTGAATTTTTCCAAGAACGCCCTCATTATTCGTCGTTCCTCGTCCGAACCAACCGTACCAAAGTTTTGGAATAGTTCGATATTTTGATTTCTCGTCACTATCTTGCCAAGCCGTATAACCCCCACTATAAATGCTTTCTTTGGAACGTGGGCCAACGTGAAGTTCGGTGTTTTCTGTTAAGAGTGGAACGTAAAAATACTGACCACATAAGGCATGAAAGAGACCGAAAAGAACAAAAAACATATGATATAAAACCATAGCAACTACTAAAAGTTTTAAACTTTCAATTTCAGTAGCTAATGCGTTTTTTTGTAAAAAAGAATATTTTTCAATTTGAGGAACTAATACTGCCGAAACATAATAATTGACACGAAATATAAAATAACTATAGAACTGTTCTAAAAATGTCATCATTAAAAGAAAAGTCCAATGCCATCGTATTAAGTAAGGACAATATTTTTTACCCATGCGGGTCATGATTGTGTAAGCTGCTACCATCCCAAACTCACGATAAAATTGTCCTGCCACTCGAATAACTGTTGGAATAATCTTTCGATAAAATAAATAATAAACAGGATCTGTGAATGATTTTAATTTTTCTGGAACATTTGCAAAAAGCATCGAAATTGGATCAATATAATATCCATCTTCAAATGCTCCTTTTCCAAAAGCATGAAATAGGATTCCAATAGGATTCGAGGCTCGAAGATTATAATCGGCTTTACTCCTCATCCCAGCATACATACTTTTTATTTCAATTGCATCTATCCCAAGTTTATGAGTAATTGGAATTCGTAAGAGAGCATTTTGATAAAGAAATAAAAGATCGATAAAATGTCGATACCATAAATAAGAAGCAGCCAATCCAATACATGTAATATAAAAAGAAGTCTTTAGATTGTAACGTATTGCAAGAATTGCAAAACGAAGAAAGGCAATCAAAAAAATAAGATTTTCAATATCTGCTAATGAGAGACCATCTTGAACTTTTTCCCATAAACCTTGAAGAATTAAGCGTAGAGTTTCGAGAGATAAAGCTGGTGAAACTTCAATAGCAGAAGCATCCATACCAGAATTGAATTCAGTTATTTGGCCAAGATCGCTTAAGTTTGCGCCCTCAACTCCGAACCAATTGAGTACTGTTTCTTGATCAATATTAATCAAAAGAAGGAAAAGTTTAAAGACATATAACATAAATTATTGATAATTTTAAAAAATTATAGAAAGTAGCATCATCAATACTGAGAAACAACCTTTAATTACAATATATAAAACTAAAAGAGTCAAGGTTTTATTTCAATTTAAATTATATGATTTTGGACTCTTTTCAAAAGATAACTAGAAACTACCCCCAAGGGAATTCGAATCCCTGTCTGCTCCGTGAAAGGGAGCTGTCCTAGGCCTCTAGACGATGGGGGCAAAGATAGTTAAGCGGGCAACGCGATTCGAACGCGCGACATCAACCTTGGCAAGGTTGCGCTCTACCACTGAGCTATGCCCGCTGTTGTTTCACTAAATTTATCAACTTGTGAACTATCTACGATAAATTTATAAGAAGTTGTCAATTATGTCAATAGTTTAAAATAATTTAGAAATTATAGTTGAAACTATAATTCCTAAATTCCTACATAGATGATGCAGATGTTGCAATACCGTCCGCTGCAGCAATTAAAACTACAAGACTCACCCAAGCTTGAAAACCTGTAGTAATTGTACTTTTCGAGTCTTCCCATTCACCTGGAGTAGCTAATGCGACAGGGACTGTTACTACTAAAGCTAATGATAATAATACTAATAAAGCTGTTAAAGCAGTTATCATAATTTCTTTTCTAAAATTTTTATATTGATGACTAAATTAAAATTTCTAACAAACTAAAGATTACCCTTTTTTAAAGCAAGTAACACAATGACAGCTGGACCTGCTAACATAATAGTACCTGTAGCTATTAGTTGACCTAAAACTTGCCAATTAATCATTTTTAAAATCCTTTTTTCTCAATTTTTAATGAAATTTTAAATAATAAAATAACCGATAACGTTACTTCTCATTTTACTTTAAAATGAAGAAAGAAAATATATTCTTTTAAATAATATTTTACTTCTTAGTCAACTATTTTGAATAAGCACTTTAATATTTGACTAGTTTCATGTTACTATAATAGTAGGGTTGCTAACTCAATGGTAGAGTACTCGGCTTTTAACCGAATAGTTCTGGGTTCGAGTCCCAGGCAGCCCAGAACAAGTCTGATATTCGAGAAAGAATTTGGGAAAAGATTACTATAAAATTTTTTTCTATGGAGTTCAATTAATTGTGGAATGGAAGTATTTTATCGTTTGAATTTTGTTTCTTTTTATCTAGCTTTTAAAGCTAGATAAAAAATAAGAACTATTAGTCGATAGGACGCATAGATAAAACAGGCTCGTTCGCACGGTTAATACCTTTTTCGAAACCAGCAGCAGCAGCTCGAGCACGACCTGAATGCCACCAATGTCCTACTAAGAAGAAGAAGCCTAAGAAGAAGTGTGAACAACATAACCATGATCGTGGAGATACATAGTTTACAGAGTTAATCTCTGTTGCTACACCACCTACAGAGTTAAGTGACCCTAACGGAGCGTGAGTCATGTATTCTGCAGCACGACGTTCTTGCCATGGTTGAATATCATTTTTAATTTTATTGATATCTAAGCCATTTGGACCACGTAATGGTTCAACCCAAGGAGCTCGTAAATCCCAGAAACGCATTGTTTCACCACCGAAAATAATTTCACCACTTGGTGAACGCATTAAGTATTTACCTAAACCTGTTGGACCTTGTGCTGATGAAACATTAGCACCTAAACGTTGATCTCGAACTAAGAAAGTAAATGCTTGAGATTGTGAAGCTTCTGGACCTGTTGGACCATATAATTCACTAGGATATGCTGTATTATTGTACCAAGAATATAATGAAGCTGTGAAACCCATAATAGAGATAGCAGCTAAACTATAAGAAAGGTATGCTTCACCAGACCATACGAATGCTCGACGAACCCAAGCAAATGGTTTTGTAAAGATGTGGAAAGTACCACCAAAAACACATAAAATTGCTACCCAGATATGTCCACCAACAATATCTTCCATATTGTTAACAGATACTACCCAACCATCTCCACCAAATGGAGAACGGAAAACGTAACCAAAGATTACGATTGGATTTAGCGTAGGAGTTGTAATAAAACGAACATCTCCACCACCTGGTGCCCAAGTATCATAAACGCCACCTAAGTACATTGCTTTCACAACTAATAAGAAAGCACCGAACCCTAAGACGCATAAATGAATACCTAAGATTGTCGTCATTTTGTTTTTATCACGCCAGTCATAACCGAAGAATGGGAACGATTCTTCTAATGTATCTGGGCCTAGTAATGAATGATAAATACCACCAAATCCTAAAACAGCTGATGAAATTAGATGAATAACACCTACTGCGAAGTATGGAACTGTTGTAGTAATTTCACCACCGGGTCCAATACCATAACCTAACGTTGCTAAATGTTGCATACAGATAAAACCTTGTTCGTATAAAGGTTTTTCTGGTACAAAATGAGATACTTCAAATAAAATCATTGCGCCGGCCCAAAATACCATTAAACCTGCGTGTGCTACGTGAGCACCTAATAATTTACCTGAAACATTAATTAAACGAGCATTTCCACTCCACCAAGCAAAGCCCGTAGACTCAATGTCGCGACCTGCTATACTACTATTAAAGGGCGTTTCCACGTGGTAATACCTCCTCAGGGAATACAAAGTTTTCATGTGGTTGATCTTGTGCAGCCATCCACGCACGAATACCTTCGTTTAATAAAATATTTTTTGTATAGAATGTTTCGAATTCTGGATCTTCTGCAGCACGTAATTCTTGTGATACAAAGTCATATGCACGTAAGTTTAATGCTAAACCAACGATACCAATAGCACTAGTCCATAAACCAGTTACAGGTACAAATAACATAAAGAAGTGTAACCAACGCTTGTTAGAGAATGCTACACCAAAAATTTGTGACCAGAAACGGTTTGCTGTTACCATAGAATAAGTTTCTTCTGATTGTGTTGGTGTAAACGCACGGAATGTGTTTGCAGCATCACCATCTTCAAATAAAGTGTTTTCTACAGTTGCACCGTGAATAGCACAAAGTAGAGCACCACCTAAAATACCAGCTACACCCATCATATGGAATGGGTTTAATGTCCAGTTATGGAAACCTTGTAAGAATAATAAGAAACGGAAGATTGCCGCTACACCAAAACTAGGTGCAAAGAACCAACTTGCTTGACCTAATGGGTATAATAAGAATACAGAAACGAAAATTGAAATCGGACCTGAGAACGCAATCGCGTTGTATGGACGGATACCTACTAAACGAGCAATTTCAAATTGACGTAAGCAGAAACCGATTAAACCAAACGCACCGTGTAAAGCAATAAATGTCCAAAGACCGCCGATTTGACACCAACGTGTAAAATCACCTTGTGCTTCTGGACCCCATAAAAGTAATAATGAATGGCCCATACTGTTTGCTGGAGTTGAAACTGCAGCTGTTAAGAAGTTACATCCTTCAAGATATGAACTTGCTAAACCATGTGTGTACCATGATGTTACAAATGTTGTACCAGTTAACCAACCACCTGTTGCTAAATAAGCAGTTGGGAATAATAATAAACCTGACCAGCCGATAAAAACGAACCGGTCTTTCTTTAACCAGTCATCAACAAGATCAAATAAGCCACGTTCTTGGTTTTGCCCAATAGCTATGGTCATATTTTAATAATCCTTTAATTAAATTAATGAAAGAGTAAACACTAATAAATAGTTTTTACTCTAGTCTTTTCAGCTTGTAACTACTATTATATGCGAATCTTCAAATAATTTTAAAAAATTCAATTTCAAAAAAAATAAATACTAAAAAATGAGTCTTAATCTAAACGAGAAAAAATTCTTCCTTGTTTAGATTAAAAATAAATTAACTAATATCGTCAACCGAAATATATAGAAAGAATAGCGCCATACTAAGAGCTGGAAAAACGATCCCAACAATAGGAACTAAAATTGAAGGTAAAAATGCAGCTGCCATATTTTTATCTTACTTAATAAAGTTTTTAATTAATAGTTATCAACTATAGAAATTGATAATATCAATTGTATATGAAAAGAAGCGAGAATTAAACATTAATATAAATCAAAAATTTTCATATTTTTATAGTAGAATTAATATTATTAAATCTAAGATTTTTACTATTATAAATTTTATATATATATAGATTTTACTTATGGAAACTTTATTATTATCTCGTTTACCAGAAGCGTATGTTGTTTTTAGTCCAATTGTAGATGTTTTACCAATTATTCCTGTATTCTTCCTATTGTTAGCATTTGTATGGCAAGCGGCCATTGGATTTAGATAATCTTAAATTTATAATTGGTATCTTTTCAATTATAATGTTTTACTAGAAACTCTTATTAGAATATTTACAGTTATATTTAAAATTTAATACGAAATGGTAGAACCTTTATTATCTGGAATAGTTTTAGGAATGATCACTGTATCAGCTTTTGGACTTTTTGTTGCTGCTTTTTTACAGTATCGTCGTGGAAACCAATTTGAAGCTTAATTATTTAGTAATCTTACAAAATTAGAATTTGTAAGATTACTAAATAACTCAGAATAATTTCATTTCATTTTTTGAACTTCAATCATTCTGTTCTCATTTTGAATGATTTTTTAGGAACAAGTACTTCAAACAACTAACAATTCGTTTTAGTAGACCTTGAAAATACCCAATCCTAAAAAAGAAAGAATTAGTTGACTATTTCAATAAACTTTGTTATGATCACCATCAATAAACCTATTTAAGTTCATTTGAATGTACTACTAAGTACTACAAGGATGGCTGGTGTAGCTCAACGGTAGAGCAACGGATTTGTAATCCGTAGGTTGGGGGTTCAAATCCCTTCACCAGCTTTTGAAACTCGAAAGATTCATATTACTCTGATTAAGACAAGTAATCAAAAAGTTAATAGAATTGATATTAAAGTTATTGAGAAATAAATTTTATTAGGCCCAGTAGGAATCGAACCTACATTGGAAACTTAGAAGGTTTCTGTCCTAATCCGTTAGACGATAGGCCCTTAAGTTATATGGGTAATACAGGATTTGAACCTGTGACCTTCTGCTTGTAAGGCAGACACTCTACCGCTGAGTTAATTACCCATTTCTAAATTAGTTATTATATATATACCTTAAAACTTTAAGAACGTCAATATTAGAATGAAATTTTTTCACTAAAATATTTTCATTCTAATATTGTTTTTTAGCCCATAATATGCTACACTCAGTATCTAGAGGGTCGGTGCCCGAGTGGTTAAAGGGGGCGGATTGTAAATCCGCTGCGTTACGCTACGTTGGTTCGAATCCAACTCGGCCCAATTTGAAACTTACATTTTCGATGTGATAATTTTTCATCTCTCGATGATAGCATTTGAACAGATGGATTAAACTATTAGATCAAACTGACTAATTAGTGAAGTAGTATGTTAAAAACTATCGATGTCAATTCTACTGTTCTCTTCAGTTTTTTCACTAATAATTCCAACTTTTTTTAGTATACTCTCAATTAAATGAAGATTTTTTAGTTACCTTCCTTATTTGGAGTTTTTGTTGAACAAGTTTTTAGTTGATTTCTCAAAGCCTTCCTTTCAAAAAGTATGGAAGATAATAGAATTCCATACTTTTTAAAAAAATATTGTTTCCGTCGTTTCCAATAAAAACTTTGCTCTAGAAAGAGTAACTCTGAAAAATAAAAATTCTTTTTCAGAGAAATCATATACAATTACAATAAAGTTATTGAATATTAGAGTATTTCGTATGGGTAATTTTTGGAATAATGTGCTGCGTTATCCACGATTTTTTATTAGTAGTGTTGCTGGATTAATTATAATTATTCTAACACCTTTTAAAAATTTATTTAAAATTCGAAAGTTGCGAATTTTTGTTGTTGTGTTTTTCGTGTTGGTTTTTGGAGTTATTTATAGCGTCATTGTTAATATGACGGCATTATAAAGCATTTTCTAGATATTGAATTTTCCTTTCTCTTATCCTGATGTTGCTAGGAACGCTTAATCATAGGTTCGGTTTTTTCGAATGTCTCATAATCATTATTAATTCGTACATCTTTTAATGTTTTAGTCCGATGTGACAGTGGGATAGACTCGTTTTCAGAACTCTAAGATTGGATTTTAATCTTTGCTTTCATTTTTGGAATTATTGGTAACTTATTAAGATCTTGATAACTTTGTTGATTTTTCGGAGGAATGGTTTCTTTTGGATGACATCAATTTTCATTGTCGATTTTTCAACGGCCAAATTTTATTTGGATTATCAAGATAAGAAATAGTAGGTGTTCCTTCAAAATAAGACGATTTCTAAAAAAGATTATTACAATTGACATCGATCGGACTTATAAATATCTTACTACTTAGGGCAATCGTAACTAAACTCCCTGATACTATTTCAAAACCCGTGTTTACTGCTAGACTTGATAATTTCAGAGCTAGACCTAGAAATGTAGTCCAAATGATTGCAGAAAAATTTTCAGATCCAATATAGATACTCTAGAAAGGGAGATGAAAAGTTAGATTTTGAACTATTCTGTTAATTCTATAAGCTAAAACTAGGATTGTTAATTCCACAAAAAAAAGGTTATTATAAACTTTCAGAATTTTTCAAATAGTGAAGATAAAAGCCGCTCTAGATACTGTCTAATCGATACAATCCTTAATATCTGTATCACCATCTCTACTAATACTAGACGTTTTTTGATTTCTACTACTAGTTTTGTCAATTTTTTTAGTTCAAGTTCAAATCGAATAAATTTTCCATTAGATTTTGGATAAACACGAAAAGAATTCGGTTGTTTGAAAGAATGGTACTTCTATTTCCACTCCTTCTAACGTATCTAATCGTCCCGATTTGTTTGTTCTTCTTGTGAATCATACAATATATCTATTGAAGCCTTAGAAGCCTTCTAAAGGCTAAATTATTTACTATTTCTTAGAATTAATTTTTTATTCCATTACTCCATATATAATTTTTTTAATTGAGCCATAGGGCATTTATTTATCAACCATGATCAAGAGAAAAGCATTTTCAATGCGCTCACGTAATTGATTTTCGTCAATTTCCCCATCCTCTCTCGAACCTCCTATTTCTACTAATAGTTCATCTGAGACGAATGAATCACAGTTTTGATCCACTAAATCAATAATATCTGCAAATCCAAATGCATTGAGATCGAGATTAAATTTATTTAAAAATTCAAAATTAATCTCTAATTGGCTCATTAATTGTAATTGCTTCATTAATTCATTAAATTCGACAATATGATTTGATCGCATATTAATTAACTGCTTTGAAAATTCCTCACCGGAAATATTATAATTCAGAAAACTTCCAAATAACTTTAAATATGAATCCCGATATTTCCAGAGGAAGCAGTCGAATAAAAGAGCCTGATAGGTTTTTAATTTGACAAGTTGCTCTTTTGTATAAAATGAATCTTTTTGTTCTTGAAGCTTTTGAAAAAATAACATAAATTCTTTTTTTCTTTTTAAATCTATTTCCATATCGAATCTACAATATAATTCTAATATTTTATTTATTCTTCATTGAGCGAACATGTGTCACTATCGCCAAATGGGTCTATTTGATTTGACCGGATTTCCATCAATTCTTTAGCTCGCATACCATGTTGTGCTTGTGAGATGTCTTTTCCATCAAAACCAATAATTCCATAACGTTTAAACTTCTCGTATTGATTTATACTAAGTCTACGTGGACCAACATAATCAAGGATTGGCGATTCTTCCATAGATTTCGTTTCTGAGTTTCACCGTTGTGTTTTCTCTAAAACCAAGCAGTCTTGAGTTTTATCATCGATAACACATGCCGCATCTTTTGGTTCTGAACCTTCTCCTAATAAAATGCAATCAGAAACGTATTTGCTATCACTTTTATCTTTTAAAAACCTAACTTGAGAGTCTTTAAATTCAGTATATGTGTCAATCGACGACCTGTCAGGATTTTCAAAAAGACCTTTATGCTTTGATTTGGCATGAACTTGACGCTTTCTAATATCTGTTGTTAATGTAGTTGTTTCAGTTCCAGTAACCTCACTTGCTTCTTGAACCGGATCATTTTGATTTTCCGGTGTCTCAAATTTTCCCTGTTTATGCTCATGCTCTACTCGAACAAATTTTTTACCCCGTTCGTTGACACAATAACCGTCTTGGTCCATTTTAAGATATTTTCCTTGATCATCTGGTGGAAAAATATTCTTATGAACTTGACGACAAGAAGGCATATTACCATCCTTATGATAATGATTACAATAGAGATGGTGAGGGATATAGGCTTTAACAAAGATACTACTACCACTTGAAGCCGTTTGACCCGTTCTTCGAACACCAGCATTTGCTCGAGCGCCTGGGCCACTTTTACCTAAATCACCACTGCGAATTCTTAATGCAGATTTTGAACCTTCAGAGATTTGTTGATTACCAATTAAAATTCCAGAACCGGTCTTAATTAAATGACTTGAGGACTTGTGACTCAAAGCGTCTTTAACTTTACCATCTGTGTTTATTACTTGCATATCTTCTTCAACATAATTATGTACTTGTTCAACCTGTTGAGTAGAATTTGATGACAAGTTAGTGAGAATTGAATGAATGCTACCATATCTTAATCCAACTGCAATAGTAACGATACCGACTGCCTTTTTAACTCTAGTTTTATTATTTCGAATTTTCCCTAAAAGTTTAGAATAATTTTTCATGATTTGAGAGAATTGAATATAGAATAACTTTTTACTCTAAATATTTTTTTTTTAATTAGCAAGCTTTTAATTAAAAATACTAGTGCAAGAATATTTTTTAGAAAGATACTCAGCTACTTCTTTAAAAACAGTCCATAGTTTGGACTACTTTTAAAGGTATACTCGATTGTTAGAACTAGATTAAATCCTTCTAGTTACTGATTAAAAAATTAATATAGAAACTATAGAGAACTAATTTTAATCAATTTTTTATCTAGTCTAACCCCATAAGTATCTAAAGATGATTTATGTTAGATTTTTAAATAGAAAGTTTTTCGTAAATAACAAATCCTTCTGAAATATCATGAGTATTGAATTCTTTTGTGAAATAGTAATGTCCATTAGAAAGAATCTTATACTTAGGTTCAATTAAATCATGCTGTTCTAAATGTTTAACTAATTCAATAAAAGATCTTTTAATTTTTGTCTTTTGTTGATTATTTAAAGCAGATGGATAAGATTTAAAGAATTCTTGTATAAAAATTTCTTTTTCAATATTTACAGAACTAAAAATTTGTAAGAATTTAACTCGAACTAGCAATTCATGTTTTGAAAGTTTTTGTTGAAAAAAATTGGGTAAATAAAAAGGATACTTGTAATGAAATAATTCTTCAATTAACCAAACCTTTCCTAGCATAAAATTATTTCCCGAAGATTTCTCAAATTGTACCTGGGGTACAGTAACTAAACTTTGAAACCTAGCATCACTAAATGAAGTTATAGACAATCCAGATTGTAGCTGTTGAAAGAATTCCTTTATTTTATCGAAGCGATATTGGTTAGTAGGTTTAACGTTAGGATCTTGGAACTCTAAAAAATTTCTTGGATGAAATGTAACTTTCCGATAAGCTATAGACCCTAAATATTCAATTTCAAAATCTAACTGTCGAGCATAATTTAAAAATTGAATAAGACTGACAAAATTTTTTGTATCCATTAATATTTCAGATTTAATGTAATCAGAATTTAAACCGTGTTGGGATAGTGTTTGTTTCCGAATAGGTCGTAGTTTGATAATTAACCAATCAAGATAAGAATAGTTGAGTGGTAGCAGCTTCCCAAAAGAAATTCTAAAATGTGAATAAAGTTTTTGCTCAAATTCTTCCAAACGATTTTCTAGTAACAAATTATGATACTTTCTAAGAAATTTCCCCTTCATTTCATGTTCAAATTTCAAAGAATTTTTTCCTTGATAGATACGAAAATACTGATTAGTTTTTCTTAATTTTTTATGGCAAGCCTCCAAAAAATCTTCTGGAAGGGTTTTATCAGTTTTTCTGTCCTCTCGACGGTAAGAAATATCAAATCGACCAAGAATAACTTTAAACTACTAAATGACTATCATACTACCCTCAGCTAAAATTAAGTCAAAAATACTCGAGAATGAAAATAAATCGAATTAGGTAGTATGACCCTACTCAACCTATCAAGTGACCCTAAATCGAATATAATCGACCTCTCAGAAGACATTTCAATACCAACACCCCCTCCATAAAAATATTTTATTCTATTTCATTCCTTTCCAACCATCCAGACTGTTCATCTGGGGTAAACTCTAAACCAACTCTCCTTTTTTGTTCATTAATATTTTATTTACTTGACTTTATGATTAAAATACACTATGGGATGTTTAATAAACATTTATAATTAAGGAGTAAATTATGTTTGAAGAGGTTCCACCAAATTGTAGACACGCTTATGCAAGGGTTAGTTCAAAATCCCAAGAAGATAATTCTTCTTTGGAAGCGCAAAAGGAAGAATTTATTAGACTTGGCGTTCCAGGAAAAAACATTAGGGTAGAAGTAGGCTCTGCAGCTGATAAGATTGAAGACCGACCTGTTTTCTATCATTTGATTGATGATGAATTGAAAGAAAATGATTTATTACTAGTTACTAAAATTGATCGATGTAGCCGAAATACTTTAGAGTTTTTAAAACTTCAAGAAAAACTTTTTAATAAATCTGTTACATTTATTGCTTTGGATTTACCATATTCTAACGATATCGCTGTTAATCAGTTAATTTCGACTAATTTAGCTGCGATTGCTACTTTTGAGAATGAACGTCGGAAAGAGCGACAGCGTCAAGGAATTCAAGCTGCTAAGAAAAATGGAAAGTATCTTGGACGAAAAACTGTTATTGATAAAAAATTAATCTCTCAAGTTCAAGATTTGAAAGAAACTAAGAATCTTTCCATAACTGAAATCAGCAAAATTACAGGACGAGCTCGAAATACTATTTATAAAATTTTAAAAAATGAATTAAATTACATTCCATATAATCGATTAGTTAAACAAGTCGAGGAGGCAAATGAAACTAAATAACTTAAGTTTGTCTAGTCAGAATTTTGTAGTAGATTTTTTACGTTTCAATTTGCAGTTTATTGATAAATACCAAATAAAAGAAGTAGCTGAGTATCTTTCCAAAGAATATTCTTGCAATAGTATTTTTATAGACCAGAAAAAAACTTATTCGTTGATTGAAAAAGGTAGATTTAGTTGTAAGGCGAAATTTATAACTAGCCATACTAAACATTGGATTGGGACTCGTCTAGAATTTGAGGGAGGGCATGCGTCTATATTTTATCAAATGATTAAAGAAAACCCTCTGAATTGGAAACGTATGGATTTGGATAATACAAATTTAGGTCGAATTGATTTGTATTATGATCGAAAACTTAAAGAAAGTGATCGAGTTGAAGATTTTGAAGCATTTCTAAGTGATGCTGCTGAGACAATTTCTTCGGGCTCTCGTTCTCTGGTGGTTGACCTTAAGCCCCAAGCCTTAAGAATTGGTCATCGTAAGACTAGTCCGAATTTTTTCCGAATTTATAAAAAATCCAATGGTAAATTTATTAGGTTTGAATTGGAAATGAAATTAGAAACAGCCAAAAACTTTCAATTTTTTTTATTCGCAGGTCAATTTGAAACATTGGAATCTAAACTAATTCAACATTATTACTCATACATAACCACTAAATTTCAGATTCAGCGTAGTTGTTATACCGATTGGATGGTAGAGAATTTTCGAAACATCCGAGTTCTACAAATTCCTAAGAATTCACTTGTCACAACTTATCTAATGAATAGGCTTGATAATAGATTAACTGATCAAGAATTTATATACAAACTATTTCAGTTATTGAGTTATATTCGACAACTAGACTATTCTTTTGGTTTGATAGTTGATCAAGAATACCTAATTATCTCATTTAAATTCACTGATTTCTTAGAATTTATTGGTGACAATAAGAATCATTATCAGGTTCAAAAAGTAGGAAAGTTTTTAAAATCTTTGCAAACTTTATCTCCTATGTTGAGCACTATTTCGAATATTTGTTTCCAAAGTGTTAATATATTTCCTTATATAAAAGTATTCAAAAAAAAATCTTGGTATGTACAGTTAGCTATTGCGGAAGAGCTTTATTTATATAAGTATCCATTCTACTTTCCAAAGGCTTTTTTGAACTATCAGAATAAATATCAATTCCAAGCTCAACTCACCTTCTTACTCGCATTTTCTGTTCTAGCGATTGAGAAAGTATTTGACGTTGAAGAATTTTTAGATCAATTTTATATTTCAAATTCAAATCTTCGAAAAGTCAGATCTTATTTGTTGCAAACTTTCCTCTTAGCTGAAGATTTCAAACTGATTGAAAACGAATTTGTTTTAGTTCTAAAAACCAATAAAGTAAAAACTATAACCAAATTGACCACTAATTTGATTAGCCGAACAAAATACATTCATTTCAAAGAGTTAACTAAATGATAGCTCAAGAAAATTTTTAAAAGTGTTCCAAAAGTTGATGTTGTCTATTAGCCGTGATGAGGGTATCCAATTTTCTTGGTATGTAGCGGGTTTTTGAAGATTTTTGAAATCGAAAAATAAAAAAACGGACACTTTTTTAAGGTGAGATGGAGAATTTTTTTACTAAAATTTTAGTAAAATAATTAATTTTTTATGAAACAAAACAAACGAAATTTGAAATTATTGAATTTCTTAAATAAAAGTAGAAAAAAGCGTCCTGGAAAAAAACGACGAATTTTCGCATCTGCGGTTTTAGCAGGAAATTTACTATTTGGAAACTTAAGAACAGATTATGGTAAACCTCAAAATTATTCTAATCCAACATTAACTCATGAAAAAGTAATTTCAGCTCAAGAATTAAATAGTCTTGACGATTCTCGTAATTCAGGTCAAATTGTTCGGACTGGAAATGGTACAATCCTTGAATTCCAAGAAGAGGTTTCTAATGCAAGTTCAAATAAAATTTTATCTGAGCATAATCTTCATGAACCAGATGACATAATATTAGTAAAGGATGATGGAATATTACCGGGTGCAGAGGGTTTTACTCCTAATAACAATCCTCGTAGGCGCCATCCATTTGGTCGACCAAGAATGAGAGGCAGAGGGATTACTGTCGATCCACCCCAAAATATTCAAGGGCTTGGAAATATACCAGAAGGACCAAAAGTACGATCTTTCAGGGAAGTGGATGCTGGACGTGGTAATCGCGGGGATCAATGCCCGGCTCCAGAATTCGACATGAAGAAAGAGTATGGAAATTTTATGCAAGAAATATCGAAAAAAGGTTATGAACTTGAGTGTAGTCAAGAAAGATTTAATGAGTTATCGACTAATCCGCAAACCGGTAGTCCCGATGAAAAATCATTGATTGAAGCAAAAGGAGGTTTACAAGGAGAGGCTCAAGGAATGTACACAAATATCCGTCGACCAAGTAATAAAGCTGTTGATCTTGATTTTGAAATTGATAGTTCTAAAGGTTATACTCATGTAGATTATAAAACTCCAATAGATTTTCAATATTTAGCAGATAATAAAGGGATTGACGTATCAAACTTCCCAAGTCTCGAGACTGTAGCCTATAATATGGGCAAAAAAATTCCTCCTCAAAAAGAAGAGTTTTGTGGTCTTCCTGGCGGTCCTAAAAGTCCTGAGAATGTATTACATGTGGTTAACTTGGATTTAATTAGAGATTCTAATCAAAAGCAAAATATGATTGACAGTGTTTTAAAAGGAGCGGAAGATAAGAGTGACAATACAGCTGGTATTTACTTTTTAAATTATTTGTAAAGGATTAAATAATGAACAACAACCTTCAAAGTATTATTGGAAATCTTGAAAAAGGTGATAAGTTAGAGCTTGGTAATAATGAAAAATTTTCAAATGAGATTGTTTTGAATCAGTCTCTTCAGTGTTCTGTTCTGGGGGGAATAAATTTCGTAAATCTTACTTTCAAAAATATAGACTTTACAGGTAGTTTTTTTTCTAAGACTATTTTTGAAAATTGCAGATTTAGCAATGTAATATTCAGAAAATCCGAATTTTGGAGTTGTACTTTTTTGGAGTGTCAAATGACAGAATCTAATTTAACACGGGCAGAGTTTAACTCGAGTACTTTTAAAAATTGTGAATTTTTAAATAGTAATTTAAGAGCAAGTAACTTTATGGATTTTGAGTTCAGGGAAACAATATTTAAAAATAGTAATTTAGATTTAATACTAGTCGAAGATGTAAAAGTTTGGAAGTCTGACGAGTGGATTCAGATAAAGGATTTTTCTAGTTTTGAGAAATTATTGATAGATAACAACTCTGATTGATAAGTCAGAGTTCGTTATTTTAATTCTAGCCCCTTTAATCCGACGCTGAAAGCATATTTGTTCACCTACCCAACCCAATTATTTTATCTTTCATCTTCAGCACTCAAACCACTTATTTTCCACTTGATTTTGGCTGAAGCTAGTATCACCCTACTTAGGATAAGAAACCCCCTTCTCGAGCATTTTAGGGCCCTCTCAGAGCATATTTAATCATCTACCTAACTGCATCTTTCATCTTCAACACTAAAACATGCTTATTTCGCACTTAATTTTGGGTGAAGCTATTATCACTCTACTCAAGCTCTCAAAACCACTTCACAGGCCTTAAAATGCCTTATCAGAAAACATTTCAATCTCAGATTCTTAAATACAAATATTCTATTCATTTCGACTCGTATTACTGTCGATTTAGGGTTTACCCCAGATGAACAGTCGGGTATCGGTAGAAAGGAATTCAATATTTTATGGAGGGAGTGGTTAGTATCGAAATGTCTTCTGAGAGGTGCCTAGAAGACCCGTGAAGGGATCTTCATAGCCAGAGTAGGGTGATAATACCTTCAATGAAATTCTGGCCTTAAAATGGACGTATTCTCTGATGAAGAGAAAATATAAAATAATTAGGTTCAGGTAGGAATGGTGTTTACAATACAGTAAAAAGTATCCTACTGTAATGTAATTTTTAACCGTCGCAACTCATATTTTCTAAAAGGTATCCAAAATTAGAAGATTCTTCAATTTCAGTACATTGATTTAATTTCCAAACTTTTATAGATCGAGCTCCGATTAAATCTAAATCACTGTTATTAAATTTCGTTTTAATGAATTCAAATTCCGAAAAATTACTTGCTGTTAGGTTCGCCTTGATGAAGATACAATTTCGAAAAGTACCCTTGTGGAAATTTGCCCTTGTTAAATTAGATCTTTCAATTTGACAATTTTCAAAAGTTAGATTCCAAAACTCACATTTTCGAAGTATTACATCTTTAAATCTACAGTTTTTGAACTCGCAATTCACAAAAGTGCTCCCTGTGAAGTCGACTCTTTTAAAATCAACTTCAAAAAAAGTTAGTGTGCCTAATATAGAGCACTGTATAGATTCATCCAAAATCATTTCATTAAAAAAAGTTTGATCACCAAGCGTTAAAGTTTCCTCTTCCTCAAGATTTTCAATAATTCTTTCAAATTTATTTTCCATTTTTCAAACTCCTTTTTATTATCCATAATTTAAAAAAATAATGCCATCCATATAGCCTGCTTGTTCAGCTGCATTTAGAACTGCTTGCATAAGAAGTGGTATCTCAGTCCTATTTCGTATGTTTTCAAAATTATATAAATGTACAACCTCTCCCATAGATGCTGGACCTTGATCCATGCCAATAAACTTTCCTTTTTGATCAACACTATCTTTTCCCATATTGAATGCTACACTTTCATGGCTTGGAAAACCGGATATATCAATCCCTTTGTCTGATAAGCTTCCGAAATCGATCATTCCTTTGTGATCAATAAAAATAGTTTCTCCCGAGCCAACGCGCTCAGCCACAAAATCAAGATCAACTTTTGGATTATCTGGACGGCGCAAATTCTTAACCATACCTTTAGCTTCTAATTCTAGACCCCCTTCTGTTTCGAATATTGATTTTTCATCAAATTTACCCGTTTGTGGGTTCGTAGATAGTTCTAGAAATCTGTCTTCAGAAATATTTACTTCGTAGCCCTTCTTCTTCATTTTTGACATAAAATCTTGATATACTTCAATTACTCTTTTTTTACTTACTTGGCGAGAATTCTTCTTCTTCTTCTTCTGTGCCTGATTAAAATAATTCGGATTTTGGCATTGATCTGACGATTTTGTATTAAAACGAGGATTATTTGGATTTGAATCATCTCCGGGACTCCCTGAACTACTACCACCAAAGCCTGTTGCCCCACCATAAAAACCTTGTTTTTTTACAGGTTTGTGTGGTGTCCGAAAACCACTTAGAGCTCGAGGTGGCTTGTTTGCGCCTGGAGATACTCCTTTACCAGTATTTTGCCTAGCCCCTCCCAGTGCTGGGTTATTGAACCTAGGATTATTCCGATTTAGTCTTGATATCGGAGGTTTAAATCCGTGAGCTCCAGGTAAAATCGGATTATCCTTAGCATTAGCAGAGTCTAACCCCCCAAACATTAGAATCCATGTAATTTTAAGTGAAATAAAGAATCTTCTAGTACCTCTAAGATCTGAATTCTTGCCTACATATACAAATATAAATATAAAAAGTATACTAAATAATACTGTATTTTTTCTTTTACTCATAGGAAAAGTACTTAAAAACCCAACGAGTACTGTCCTAATCGACCATCTCAAGAAAGTATAGTAGCAACCGAACATTTAGAAACTTCTGCAATTATCACTGATTCAGATATTAAGCGTATTATGACACCACAAGATCGAATAATTCCTAAAGATCGGTTAGACCAGACACAGAAAATGAATGAGCGATTCAAACGAGCAGAAATTGGTATGCGAATTGCGAACCCAGAAAAGGTTTTTGAAAAAATCTATAAAGGCAAGGAATGTAAGATTTTTCTGACTGTTGATGACGACGGAACGGTTCGAAGTGCTATCCTTAATACAAAATCGGGGCGTCTATTGATTGATACTAAACTTAGTCACAAAGAGTATGCTTCATTACAAGATGATACGTCAAGCCGATTTGATTTGACAGATTTGCGACGTGACGTTCAGACGGATGTTATGAACCAAAAATCACTTAACGAGTACGACTCCATGACTCGTGCTGTGCTACAAAAACAGATACCAGCAGGTTTTAAACGCCCGAAAGATTCTGCTGCACGAGCAGACTATCTTAGTTCTGATGGAAAAATTAAATATGAAATTAAACGGATTACTCAAAATAAACATCAAACGTTTGAAGCATCTGCAAAGAATATTATTCGTAATATCAAAGCACAACACGATGCCGTCGTTGATACGAATGAAAAATATATTATTGACTTGGTTGAGACGGCTCAGGACGTTCAAACCCAAACTGATATGTATCAATATATAAATCAAGAACTCAGTAAGCAAGGCTTAAAGATGGATCAATTAATTTATTTATTTAATTAAAATTATACTACATTTCATGAAAAATCAATTAAATTATATTATTCAAAATCAACTTGAATTTACGATTGATTCCCAAAATTTTTCAAACGAAATTCTGGTGGATCAAATTATTAATGGGAGTAATTTTTACGTAATAGAATTATCAGTTTGTCAGTTTCAAAACTGTGATATTGTATACGGTGACTTTATAAAATGTCGATTTAAAGATTGTATTTTTCACAAAGGATTATGGCGCAAATCTAATTTTAATAATTGTGTTTTTCAAAATTGTACTTTCGTCGGTATTGAATTTAGTCGTGCCGAATTTATAGACACCAATTTTATTGATTGTACTTTAGACAATCTGTATTTACGGTCCTCAACATTTATAGACTGTGACGTAGAAAACACCCATTTTAGAAATTTAAAATGGGATCCCGAAAATCCAGTCATAGTTAGTAATTCGAAAACTTGTATCAGAGTTACTGATTCAGAAAGTTTTCAAGCCTCGATTAACTTCCCTTAGAAATCATAAAGAGTTATCTTAGTATATTTACTACATCTATAGATTTATTATACACAGAATTTATTTAGATTTATATGCTTTATGTTGTATTGGTTATACTAAACAAGGCAGAAAAGAGTTCAAAATTCAACTTCAGAGGTGATGGTAAACCCAGTCAAATCCTTTCAGACTCTTTGTATTTTGAAGGTTAAAATACTCCATTTTTTAGTGGTGTTTTTTGTACGACTTTAAAAAAAAAAACAGACAAAAAACACCGTTCAAAATGGGTGTAATCTTCCAAAATTTTATACAATTTTTTGAAGGATTTCATCCAATTGGATATATTTTATCCGCCGGGTTATATCAGAAGTAGTTAAATTTTGGATCAACAGATTTTTTTTTTACCACTTTTCAGTATGATTCTCACCCCATCGTGAATAATTTTATTGTTAACCAATTCGCTCAATAATTGGATAAGATTTTTTTTAATTTGAATCAGCGGGTCATTCCGAACATTTATTGTATTGAAAAATTCTTCAAGATCCAATGTCTTTTCTGGTTCACTAACGGCTAACGATTTCATGAGTCGAACTTTTAACCGTAAATCATTTTTATTTGATGAAAGAAGAAATGACTTCGGCAGCTCAAATGGGTATGGAAACCAAAAAAGTTCTTCGGCTGTCAAGACTTCTATAACCCAAGACTTCCCAGAAGGATTATCACACTCAACATAGGGAAAGCAGACATAACTTCGAAAAGCTTTACTTGAAAATACTTTTACGATAGGATCTAGTTTTTGTAACTGATAAAAATAGAATATCAGTTTTTCTCGTTCAGAATGGTTTGAAATTTTAATCCCCGTAAAATTTACAAAATTACAAGTCTTTAGTTGATTACTATAACATACGTCTCAAAAGGCCTTCATAAGCTTCTTATGAGCCTCTGAAGGCTTATTTGAAGACTTGCTCTAATTGGTCAATACGTTTCTGTCTTTCTTGATCAGATAATTGGTTAATATAAGCAGAGGTTGTATCTAACTTTCGATGACCAATAGTTTGTTTAACGAATTCGATGTCTTTGGTATCTTTCCAAAGCTGAGTAATATAACCAATTCGAAAACTGTGACTGGTAATATTCGGCTTGTCGTTAAGTTGTTTGGAAACCTGATGCATGAGCTTATTGACGTCTTTGGTAATTACCTCACGTCGAATCGGCTTGGAATGATGAGACTCAGAAGTGAAAAGAAAAGACTCAGGTTTTTTCATTAAAAAGATGAGTTGAAAATCTTTTTGTCGATCTTTAATAATTTTTTTCCCTTCCTTCGTTAAAAAGGCTTTGTGATTGCTAGGTCCCCGCTTGGAACGGTCGATAGCAATCCAGGATTCTTCAACAAGTGTTTGAAGTTGTTCAACTTTTAAGGATAATAATTCATTGATTCGTATACCACTGATAGCTAAAAGACAAAGAGCGATTCTCGTCCGCACATTAATATAACTGGGGCCTTCAGCAGCTTTTATTAATTCCTTATAGATCTCAGCTGTCATCGGGTCACGCTTGGGTAAACGTTTTCGATTTGCGCGAACTTGCTTTCGGATTTCTTTATGTTCTCGTTCTTGTTTAATTTGATTTAATTCCTGAACAACAATTTCTAATCGCGGGTTTAATTCCTTATTTAGTTCCAATAATTCTTGGTTCCGTAGCGCTAATCCGATAAAGCCTTTTTGCAAATCATCGCGAATAGCTTTAAGTTGTTTCGAATTATTAGTTTGGCCTTCGACTAAAATATTTAACTTCGATTTAACCTCGAATTCGGTAATTAATTGATTATTTTCTTTTTTTTCTATTTTATTTTCCATTTAAATTTTTTATTTGATTAATTTTGTTAATTTGAAAATCTATTTTTGTTTGTAAAATTATTTGTTAGTTGCAACTCAAAATTAGGTAGTTAATTTAGGTCCCTAAGATGTGCCTTGAATACTTGTGAGGGACCCATTTTTACTACCTAACTATTGCTGAATTTCCCAGTAATCACGCGAGAATTCAGTTGTTTTTGCAGTTTTACTAAAATTAATTTTGCCTGTAATACCAATGATAATACCAATGATTCTCTTTTTTTTATTAAAATTTCTTAAATTGGTTGGATAATTTCATAAAAAATAAGATATTTCAAGGATATTAAATCTTCGATTTCAATAAAATCTTTCTCAATAATTGGTTGATTATTTTCGTGTTGAAAGATAAATCTCGATTCAATAATTTTGTACTTAATTAAATTGTGAAACTCAAAAATAATTTCTTTTTTAATTTTTGCTTGAATAGAATGACTTCGTGTTTTAAATTGATTAAAAAACCTCTGAAAAAAATATGTTTTTTTAATTGAGGACCCTTGAGCGAGAACAAGAATAATCGATAACTTGACGTCTAAATTTACGCTACTAGAATAGGTCAAAAAAGTCGGTGGTAAATGAAAAGGATAAGAATCTTTCATTAAGTACTCTGCAACTGCTATCTGAATAATCCAGGGCCCACGTTTTGTTTTTTGTATTGCGTTCACCACAGGAAAAAATAATAATTGGCGAAACTTTTTATCACTAAATTGTTCTCTAAAGGGAGGTAAGCCTTGTAATTGAGAAAAAAATTGTAAAAATTGCTGTCGTTGATAGGTACTAGCTTGGCAATGAACTGTTTTCATAAAATCAACGAGACAAAACTCTACAGTAATATAAACTTGATCGTTGACTATTTCTTTCTTGCCAGAATACGTTCTAATAAAGGAAATAAATTGTAATAACCGATAAAATTCGAACTTCTCAGACGTCACCTGATTTAAAAAATATTTTTGTAAATAAGACGTAACCAGATGTTTTTTTGGCTTATTGGAAAAAGCTCTTAAACAATAATTCAACCAATCACTAAAACATGTTTCTAAAAATAAAGATTTCCAAAACTTTTTAAAGAATTTTTTCGAAATATAATTTTCAAACTCTTTGCATGAACCTTTAAGTAGCAAAAGCCCAACCTGTCGAGCCGGGCTTTTTTTAATTTCAAGTTCAAATTTAAGAGCGGACTCAATTTTATAAATCCTTATAAAATAAGCATTCTCACGTCGTCCTATTCCTAGAGTTTGGATATTGCCATTTTTATCCCTTTGAGGCATGCCATTCTCATTTTTACAAATTTCTAAACATTTTTCTAAAAACTCATTAACATCACTATCATTAGTTCTATTTGTCCGAATAAATTGAATATCAATTCGCCCAAGTGTAACATGGCAGTTAAGTTTGGAGATGGAAAAAACTCCATTTTTTATGAGATAGTATAGCCTACGTGAATTATGTCCTGAAAATTGAACAAAGAGAGTATTTTTGTTCCAAGAATCATTTTCAATTCTAAAAGTAAGAAAGTTTAGAAATTTTTCCTCATCAAAAATGGTTTGGGATTTATTTGTTGCAACATAAAAGACTTTAGAATTAAATCCATATCTAAAAAAAATTTCTGCAAATTCTGGAATCCGGCTAACTGAATTAGGGATATTCAAAGTTAAGTAATCGAGACTTAAGTTTTGATCCTTAAAATTAATTAATTCTTGCATATAAATTTTGTAATTTCGGTAAGTTTTGATCCTAGGTCCTGAGGTATACGAACTGGTGCACAGAACATCCCTCGTGTATTAAAGGTTTGCTAAATTCTGTCAAATGTCGTCTATAGTGATAACTAAACAAGACATTTGACAGAATTACAATAAAAATTTTAATAAGTTAATGAATTTTAGTTTTTACCGGAAAGAAAGAAATAAAATACACACACAGCCATAGCAGGTTAAATGTCCTCTCAGAGCTCGATTATAGGCCTGTGAAGGAACCTCTAATTACCTAAATTGTATTTATTAAATTTTCCAAACTCCAAGAGTCTGTAACTTCAGTTAATCTTCCTGACTTCGAGAACTTAACTGGGAAAGTTTCAGAAACTTTTAAATTTGAAAAAGTTGTCTCTTTTAAAATTAGGTTGTCAATGATTGCTCCTGTAAAATCAATATCACGAATATTAGTTTCATAAAAGCTACAAGTACCCAAGTAACTTCAACTTGAATCGATTTTTTGAAGATAAGAATGGTCAAAAATATTTGTATAAAAATCTGCTTTTGTAAATTGACATTGATTTATTTGACAGTTTTTAAAACTACAATCCCAAAACTCACATTTATGAAATATCGTTTGTCTAAAAGTACAATTATTGAAAGTACAAGTTTTTAAATAACTCCCAGTAAAGTCCACATTTTCAAATCTGTAATTTTTGAATTCTGTATTGGTAATACTAGTACAAAAGAGTTTTTGTCTTACAATACTTTCATTCGAGAAAGTTTGACCTAAAATTTTTCTAGTAGAATCATTATCAAATTCTGTAATAATACTTTGAAAGTTTGTTCCCATACTTTTTAGTTGAAATTAATTGTTAATAAATATTATACCTTTACCACCAGCAGCTTCTAAGAAAGTTTTGGCATAGGCAGCACGCTTTTCAGGTCGAAGTCTCATTAAGTTGACAACTAGTGTTACATCAGCATCGTTTCCTTGTTGCAGACCAGACTTTCTTCCTAATCGAGCTGCATCTTTAAGACTACCATCTCTCGGAACTTTAATTTCAGAAAATTTCGAAGGGGTATCAGTCTTGTAATCATAATTCGGATCACCGGCTTTTAGATCCGGCCGTCTAGCACCATTAACTAAACCTTCATTTTCAGCTTGTAGAATCGTACAAGCTTCTTCTTCTGATTTAGGGTTTGTTGGACGTTCTTGGCCCATTAGTTGCGGATCTTTTGCTAATTCTGAATATCTAGGATTTTTTTCGTACATTTGAATTTGTTCTTCTGATTTGACTTCGTTTACTTGATAGAGTTGTTTTAGACCGAGGTCCATCTGCGCCACCTGGATTATGTGCGTCTGTACAAAGTTTAGGGGGAACTTTACCGAAAGGTTCAAGTCCACCTGGCCATGCAGGGTACTGAGGTTTTACTGGAAAGGCGTCAGCAAATAAACCTCCACCTGATTGTCTACTAGTAGGGTTTTTTCCTGCTTGTCGTCGAGCAAAATCTTTTTTAGTAGCACCTCTGGCTTTTGAGCCAGGGCCGAACTTACTTGGCTTGCCTGGTGGATTATTTTCACCTCCCCGTGGAATAATACTAATAATTTTCCCAGAAGGGGTTATAATAATACGCTGAACGCCTTCTGGAACCAGTTCTGATTGTGTTGAATCGTCTTGATTTAAATTAGCAATCATCGATGATTCTCGGTGTAAAGTTCTAGAGTTTACTTCATCTTGAAATTTTTTTGAATTGGATTGAGCTGAAGCAGATTGGGGTCCACCAAATAATAAACGAAGAATTAACAGGGCAGACACAAATAGGTTTCGTTTTCTACCACGAGTTTTGTTAGAGTTCAGATGTGTTCTCCTTTTTTATATTAAAAATACGATTTTTACGTTCTTCATCGTCCACAACAGTCACGTAAGACGAAGTTGAATTCAAGTTGCGATGGCCAATCGTTTGACGCACAAATTCAATATCTTCCGTGTCTTTCCATAATTGAGAAATATAACCAATACGAAAACTATGGCTTGTAATATTTGGTTTTGATGGCAGAAGGTTTGATACAGAATGCATAACCTTATTAACATCCATTGTAAGTGTTTGACGGCTAAGCATTTGATTAAGTTTTCGATCTGAGGTAAACACATAGGAATCTTTACTCTTCATCAGAAATAAAAACTCAAAATCTCTTTTTCGAGCCTTTACTAGTTTTTTCCCTTCCCAAGTTAAAAAAGCTTTGTGATTAGCAGGTCCTCTTTTTAGTCGACTAATCGAAACCCAACCTTCTTCTAACAAAGTTTCCAGTTGTCCCACCTTCAATGATAAAAGTTCACTAATTCGAATTCCGGTCACTGTAAGAATACAAATTGCAATTCGTGTTCCTGTTGCTATATAGCTTGGACCTTCACTTTTTTTCATTAGCAGATTGTAGATTTCAAAATTAATCGGATCACGTTTAGGCAATCGTTTTCGCTTCGACCATTTTTCTCGACGTGCAGCTTTCTCTTCTCGTTCTTTCTTTAAAACATTCAATTCTGATACAACAATATTTAATTGCTCATTTAATTCTTTATTTAAATCTAACAACTCACTATTCTGTTTTGCTAATCCAATAAAACCTAATCGAAGTTCTTGTTGATTAACTTCTTGACCTTTTAATAGTAGATTTAGTTGACATTCTACTTTTTTGTAAACTAACTTATCAGTATCTTTATTAATTTTTTCCAGCTTATTCATTTAATTATTTGCATAGGTTATACTAAACAAGGCAAAAAATAGTAATTACCTACCAGCGAATCCCTTGATATATCAGGCTTTAGCCGCTCTTCAAATGGTAAATTTTTGACGAGTATTTTGCCTGTTTTTTATTTTAAAAGTCGTACAAAATGCACCATAAAAATAGGTAAAATTTCATACCATTTTCTAAAAGATTTCATGTAATTGGATATATTTTATCCGCCGGGTTCTATCCGAAGCAGTCAAATTTTCGATCAAATGATATTTTTTTTTATCACTTTTCAATACGATCTCCACCTCATTCTGAATAATTTTATTTCCAACCAATTCGTTCAATAATTGGATTAGATTTTTTTTTATTAGAATCAGCGAGTCATTCCGAACGTTGATTGCATTGAAAAATTCTTCAAGATTCAATATTTTCTTTTGGTCACTGACGGTTAACGATTTCATCAAACAAACTTTTAACCGTAAATCGTTTTTCGATTTCGAACGAAGAAAGGACTTCGGTAATCGAAATGGGTAAGGAAAGCAAAAAAGTTCCTCGGCTACTAATATATCTATAATCCAAGACTTACCAGAAGGATTTGAACAATCGACATAGGGGAAGCAGACATAACTCCGAAAAGCCATATTAGAAAACACTTTTACGATAGGACCCAGCTTTTGCAACTGGTAAAAATAAAATATTAATTTTTCGCGTTCAGACTGATGTGAAAGTTGCATACCCGTAAATTTTACAAATTTCCTTAAAGGCAATTTTAAACCATAATAAAATTGCTTTTTAATTCGATGTTTTTTACAATCCCTCAATGGATTTAAACTTTTCAAAAAAGATAAAAGTTGTAAGAGATGAAATAACCTTTCTTCTTCTACTTGATTCATAATCATTTGATTTTCAAGATAACTCATTACTAACAAGCGAGAAGTAAGATTTACCAGCTGATGTTGCCGTCTTTGAAAATCCACAACCCAATCAGTATAGATGTAATCCGAACGAAGTACTTGGTCAGAATACTGAAAATACTGAATAACTAATTGATGTTCGAAGACATCCAGTTGATTCTCAAACAAATAATCTTCGACTAGCTTTGTTTGTCGATGCTTTAGTTCAAGTTCAAAACGTACACTTTCATCTTTTTGGTAAACTCGATAATGACGAGAATTATTTCTTCGGTTAACTTTTAACATTTTTACGTCAGGAAAATCCTGTAACTTTATGTATTTAGTATTCGTATGATTTTGAATCTGACTCCGCGAATCCACTAAAAACGCGTCAAATAATTTGCTTGTGTGACTCCAATCATTCAGTCGAGAAAAGCAAAGGTCGATTCGACCTAAACTTAGACTATGCTTGTCGAACTTCAAAAGATCCCAATCAAACCTTTGAGTTTGGATAAGCTTATAGAAATAAGCCGCACCTTTTCCAGAGAAAATAATCTTAGTTCCGACCCAGTAACCCTTAGATCCCGTATATTGACGGATAGAAACCTTATACTTTTTTTTCAAGCCATGAAACCCAATACTAGGGACATCATCAATTAGAACATGTGGGGTAAAATACTTCGATAAACGGCTAGCAAATATGCTGGTATCCACCAAACCTTTTAAGTTTAAAGAAATCCAATCCACTTTTAAATTTTCCGAATCAAAATTCGTTAGATTCATATTTTTCAGATTTTATCCTCCTAATTATTTCGATAACTTATCAACTGACAGAAGACTAAGAAAGGTAACTATAGAACGAAAAGTTCACGCTATTAGCCCATAGTAATCTTTGTTTGTAAGAAAAGAATGAGTATTAAAATTTTCATAAAGAATAATACCATCTGAAATATTAGAAGTAGTCAAATTATGAATATTTATCCTACTTCCATCTGTGAGAAGTAATCCCTCGTCCTCAATAAGTTGATATTGTTGAAAAATCTTAATCAGATAAATAAAGATTTGTTTGACTTCTTTGATTTTTTGATTAGAGACTCTAGAGGTGTTAAAGAATTGTCTGATATTAAAGCTTTTATGAGCATCTTTGGAACTGAATGTTTTAATGAATTCAATCCTAACCAACCTTTCATACTAATAAATAATTGGACCCTGGTTGTTTAAAAACTGTTACACGATGAATCCCAGCCAATCGATCCATCTCAATTATTGTTTGATGCTGAAAAGTAAGAATTTGCATAGAATCAGAGTCATTGAAAATTTCTACAAAAATATTCCGTTGGAATTGTTGAAGAAATTTTTTAACCTGGTTAGTCTTATAAAAATTATTAGTTGACTTAAATATACAATCACATTCATCACTAAAATCCTTAACTCTAAATATAATGACTCGATAATCTATGTTTTCGAACTTTTGAATATCATAGTTTAACTTTTTAGTAAATTTTCTAAATTTTAAAAACATTATAAAATGTTTGATTGATATAGCTGATAATTTATATTTCTCAGATTTTATAGAATCTGTTGAAATGTAAGGTACAATTGGACTTCTAGTATTATTAACTATTGGTCTTACCTTCTGAGAGAGCCAATCGGTATATTTACTTTTTAGAGGCAATAGTTTCCAAAAATAATTTAAGAACTCTCTGATTAAGGAATCTTCTAGTTTTTCGAAATTATTGGTTAGTAAATCAGGCTTATAGTCTGCAATCAGTTTTCTCCGAATTTCCATTTCAAATTTCAAAAACTTCCCTTTCCGGCCAACATCATAAATTTTGGCAGAGTTTTTTTTTGATACCCTTCATATATGGTCATGAAAAGAATCGAGAAATCTTCTGCATTAATTTTCTCCTCTAAAAAATTCTTACTTAATTCTACATATTCATCTTTTTCTGCAGAATGCAAATTTTCTACGATTCTTACCAAAAATTTTAATAGGACGTCAAACGTTTCAGGATCTTCTTTAAGGAAAGATTTTTTATTTTTTTCTAACTCGTTTGAGTATTTTAATAGTTTTAAAAAATTTTGTTGCTTGTTCATCGTGTTTGTCTTACAAATATTTAAAAATTTCAGAACTAATCTAATCGATTTTGACCACACAGAATGTTTATTTTCACCCCACTTATTAGTTGGGCCTTATTAATTTTGCTCGCATTTGGACCTTCTGTTTCTAGAGCTACAACTCTGCCAGTTTCCTCGGAAAGATAAATTCTGCCTAATGTGCCACGAATATTAACATTTTCAAAAACGATAAGAAAATTCTCTGAGACTTTCCCGAAATTGAATTCGATTATAGGAATTAATTCTAGTTCGAATTTGTGGATATTTGGTTGGTTTTTGATTCGGATCAGGTACTAAAGTATCATGAATACCGAATGAATACCCATGCTTGCTCAATAAATGATCTACGGATGAATTTACAATTTTAGCTTCATAACCATCAAAAGATATAATTTTTTCACTAGAATTCGGTAAATTTTTACTGCCATATCCTGGATTGGCTTCTTCGAGAGCGCCACTGTAACAATTTCGACCTTAGAACCTATTGAGGATAAGTCTGGTACGACTAAGGCTGGAGCGGTCGATTGGTAGACCCACGAAGCTAATGTCAAAGCAATAGCAATTCGAAAAGATCGCAAAAGTCGGTTGTGCGCTCTTAAATTAGAAGATTTGTAAACAAGCCAAAAAAAAGATTACGAATATTTCACCAAAAGCTACTGACATGAATAAAACTTTCCCTTTCAATGATATCATATTACAATTTAAGATACGAATTATTGTTTCTCTGTAATTAAAATACAATTTCTTAGAAAAAGATTTTATTTCAAGAATTCACTAATATTAATTCGAAATAATGTATAATAGTAAATTGAAAACTCATACTTACTAAATAGACAAATATCAACTATTTTTTATTTTTTTATGAGAGTTTCGTAAATTTTCGTCTCCCAGCAAGGAGAAAATTAATGGCAATAAGCTCAACTGACCGTCGCGCAAAAAATGTGCAAGTTTTTGTTGAAAAAGACGCTGTCGAAACTAGCTTTGAAAAGTGGGCTCAACCAGGTCATTTTTCAAGAACGTTAGCTAAAGGTCCAAAAACAACTACTTGGATTTGGAATTTACATGCAGATGTTCATGATTTTGATAGTCAAACAAGCTCACTAGAAGAAGTTTCTCGTAAAATCTTCAGTGCGCATTTTGGACAATTAGCAATTATCTTTTTATGGATAAGTGGAATGCACTTCCATGGTGCATATTTTTCTAACTATTCAGCATGGTTAAATGATCCAATTAATATCAAACAAAGTTCGCAAGTC
>Ga0209278_1000097_pt1:0-22500 | contig 134756 bp, 137 predicted proteins | sample JI81BgreenDNA_FD_187504 | JGI IMG/M metagenome (GOLD analysis project Ga0209278, IMG submission 187504) | Wastewater effluent complex algal communities from Wisconsin, to seasonally profile nutrient transformation and Carbon sequestration -... | ecosystem: Engineered > WWTP > Effluent... | reverse complement strand
TACAACCGAAATTCCGACCAAGCTTATCATGGTTTAAAAATAATGAATCACGTTTAAATCATCATTTATCGGGATTATTAGGGGTAAGTTCTTTAGCATGGACTGGTCATCTTGTTCACGTAGCAATTCCTGCTTCACGTGGTGTTCATGTTGGTTGGGATAACTTCCTAACAACACCTCCACATCCAGCAGGTTTAACTCCGTTTTACACAGGGAACTGGACTGTTTACGCTGAAAATCCAGATAGTGTAGAACATGTCTATGGAACAAGTGAAGGTGCAGGAACAGCTATTTTAACATTCTTAGGTGGTTTCCATCCTCAAACACAAGCATTATATTTAAGTGATATTGCTCATCATCAATTAGCAATTGCTGTTGTCTTCATTATTGCTGGTCATATGTATCGAACAAACTTCGGTATTGGTCATAATATGAAAGAAATCTTAGATGCACACCGTCCTCCTGGAGGTCGATTAGGTGCAGGTCATGTAGGGTTATTTGAAACCATTACAAATTCTTTACATATGCAATTAGGATTAGCATTAGCTTCTTTAGGTGTAGCAACATCTTTAACTGCACAACATATGTATGCGATAACACCTTACGCATTTTTATCAAAAGATTTTACTACTGAAGCTGCATTATATACGCATCATCAGTATATTGCTGGATTCTTAATGGTAGGTGCTTTTGCACACGGGGCAATTTTCTTTGTTCGTGACTATGATCCAGAATTAAATAAAAATAATGTGTTAGCTCGAATGTTAGAACATAAAGAAGCTATCATTTCACATTTAAGTTGGGCTTCCTTATTCTTAGGCTTCCATACATTAGGTTTATACATTCATAATGATACTGTTGTAGCCTTTGGACAACCAGAGAAACAAATTTTATTTGAACCATTATTTGCAGAATATATTCAAGCAGCTTCAGGAAAAGCAGTTTATGAATTTAATACTTTATTATCTTCATCAACAAGTCCTGCAACTATCGCTGGTAATCAACTTTGGTTACCTGGTTGGTTAGAAGCAATCAACAATAGCAAAAATGATTTATTCTTAAAAATTGGTCCTGGTGATTTCTTAGTTCATCATGCGATCGCCTTAGGTTTACATGTGACGGCCTTAATTCTTGTAAAAGGTGCACTGGATGCTCGTGGTTCAAAATTAATGCCAGATAAAAAAGACTTTGGTTATAGCTTCCCATGTGATGGTCCAGGCCGTGGTGGTACATGTGATATATCAGCTTGGGATGCATTCTATTTAGCAATGTTCTGGATGTTAAATACCATTGGATGGGTTACATTCTACTGGCATTGGAAACATATGACAATTTGGGGTGGTAATCCAGGACAATTTGATGAGTCATCAAACTACATCATGGGTTGGTTAAGAGATTATTTATGGTTAAATTCATCACCACTAATTAATGGATATAACCCATTTGGGATGAATAATTTATCAGTATGGGCTTGGATGTTCTTATTTGGGCATTTAATTTGGGCAACAGGCTTTATGTTCTTAATTTCATGGCGTGGTTACTGGCAAGAATTGATTGAAACTTTAGTATGGGCTCATGAACGTACACCACTTGCGAACTTAGTTCGTTGGAGAGATAAACCAGTAGCTCTTTCAATTGTACAAGCTCGATTAGTTGGTTTAGTTCACTTTGCAGTTGGATATATATTAACATATGCAGCATTTGTGATAGCTTCTACTTCAGGTAAATTTGGTTAAAAATATTGACTGATTATTTAACAAGATAATAAAAGAAATAAAAAATTTTATTTCTTTTATTATCTGATTAATTCTCAAACAAAAAAATTCAATGGAAACTAAATTAATGGTTCGACTGAAAATTGGAAAATCGAATCTTATTATCTTGTAGTTGTATAAGGCGGTATTGAAAAAACGAATGAAATTGAGAAAATTTATATTCCCAGTCTTAACGTTAGAATCAGAACAAGCTGTTTAGCTAAAGATTGTGGTTATAAGGACCACGTCTGTGCGAGTTTAAATGGGAGACGGAGAAGTAGGGTATCGGACATCGTTGGATTCATTTTCGGAAGTATTTTCTCTACTAGATCGCTAACTTTTAGAATATGTTCTGTCACTGTTGAATATAGAAGTATCAGATGTGACTGTAAAAAATACTGTCCTATTTAGGGCGGTATCGTTCCGACTGGAGAAGGTATTAAAGAAGGATTTAAATCTCATATAAAAAAATAATAAATCCAAATTCTATTTGGTTTGTCAATTTTAGATCGTATGAATTTTGTATTGGAGTTTTAGTAGTAATAGTCCATATTTTAATAACCTAGCCCGTTTAAATTGTGACAGACCATTCTTTCCTCAACAATTTTCCAAATTTTTTAACTAATTGTTACTCATATATTTCGTAACTGAAGTTGCGAAATATATGAATATTTTTCCTAGAAATAGAAACCTAACATATCAGGGAAAAATCGATTGATTTCAATAATAAAACCAGCAGTAAACGATAGCCAAATTGTTAAAAGAACAGGTGCAGTTGATAAATATTTTTGAAAATTTTCCATAAAAATTTTAGTTACGTATATAAAAAAGAAAGTTAACTTAAGAACTAATAAAATTAGCGAGGAGATACTGTTACTTCGCTGTCCGGAGCTACTAGTTCGCCACTTATTAATTCTTGCCAAGCAGAAATTGGCCAAATATAACCTGTTGTCATAATTTTTAGCGCCAATGGAACATTGATAATAATTTCATTTTCGCTTGGATTTTTAGTAGTACTTACAGCACGTAAATATTTTCTACCTACCCAACCTATCCATCCAGAAATATAGATAAATCCGAAACCTGGTAGAATAAATTCCGCTGCGTGGCTCCATCGACCATCTGCAACTAAATGCGGTAAACCATCTGTACCACATAGTAAATCTGACCGACTGTATTTTTCGAAGCGAGCTTGTGTTCGTTCAATTTGTTGTTTTAAAGCTAAGGCAGGAGGTGAATCCGCTTCATATTTACTCATTCGTTGCTCTAATTTTTTTACGCTTCCATTTAATCGTTTCGTGAAAGCTGGTGAATCACTACATTTTGTTAGACCACCAATATCGGCTAACGCTGCATGAGGAGCAAGTGTTAATAATACTACGCACAGTAAAGTTATAAAATTAAAACGTTTCATTACAAAATAAAAATTAAAATTATTAATTTAGTAAAAGAGTTCAAAGACATAAAAACTTCTATTATTATATACTATATATTATATATAATAATAGAAGTTTTTTAAGTAAAACAGGATATTTTTAAATATGTTTGGAATTCGAAAAATTAGTAATATTCTTTCTAGTGTTAATGCTACTTTAGCCAAGGCTAATCAAACAATTCATGGTTCTACAGCTGCTACTGCCAAAACTACAGAGCATGTTAAATCTGCTGCTAGTGGTATTATGACAGCTAAAGGAGTGAAAGACTGTGTTGTTGCATATCAGTGTAATGATTATCTATGCCTTACTATCTCTGGACTTGGAACATGTGCTGATATGACTAACCTTATTTTTGGAAATATTCCAGGCCTCAAACGATTTACACCTATCAGTACTTATCTATCTGTTGGTTGTAAATCATTTGTTCATATGTGCAGAACGGGTAACATTACTTTTTCATGCAATGACTTATTAGACTAAGGTCAAGATTATCAAATCTAAAAAAATATTCAAACGAGCTAGAAAAAAATAAAAAATCTTTATTGAAAGAAGATCCTGAAGCGTTTAAAGCCCTATTAAAATTTCTGTTAATAATTGAAGAAAATTTGCATTCTGCAGAAAAAGATAAATATGTGGAATTAATTAAGGATTTTCTAGATGAGAAGATTAATGCAGAGGATTTCTCGATTTCTTTCATGGCCATGTATGAAGGTATAAACCAAAAACTTCGCCAAATGAAAAAAGATTTTAAATATTTTTTATTGAGTGTGTTAGAATATTAAAAGTGATCTATAATACTAACTAAGAATCCCGTAACACCTTAATATTAATATTAACAACTCTTATTAGACTTAAGAGTATAGGTTTCTTTTCCCTACAAAATTACTAATAAAATTCATATTATACCTGTATTCTCAGTAATTACGGGTATTCTTAACTTGCAAAAAGGGTCCGTCATTTTTTTTAACGCGGACTCTTTTTGCAAGTAAACTTTCAATTCAATTTTATTTCTTTTGACTGAATTTTTTCATAAAAACAAATAGTATCATATTCGGTAAACCTAGAGGTAGAAAGTTTAGTTAGTTTAGCTTCCTTTCCGGTTTTTGAAATTAACTTAAATCTTGAATCAATTAAATCTTTTTTTTGTAAATCGTTAAAAATAATAAGAATATCTTTTTTAATTTTTGCGATTTTTTGATTGGATCTGTGAAATTGACTTAAAAAATCTTTAATTGGCATCCGCTTTTCGACTGCACTTGAACTAGAACTTTCAATGAATAAAAGTTTTATTTTTACCATATAATTCCGACAATAATCATTATATGTTGGTAAAAAAAGAATAGATTCCGGTAAGTAAAATGGATACCTATATTGGTAAACTTTTTCTGCTATTACCATTTCACCAATAAAGGGCCCCTTTCGAATTTTAGTAAACTTGATATCGGCCAACATTGATTTACTTTGAAATCTTTTTTCCACCGGATTTTCCGAAAAAATCGTCATCCGCGGACTTTGCTGATGCATTATATCAGTTATTTTAGCTAATTTTCTTGCATCAATTTTATCTAAAGAGATACCGATAAAATTAAAAAAATCTTCTGCCTGAAAATTAATTTTCACAAATCCTAAACTTCGCTCCAAGATTTGAATTTTATCTTTTCGTTGATCTAAAAAAGAAAGAAGCTGGATAAAACAAAATGTTTCTGGTTTTTTATCGAAGTTTTGATAAATATTTCTAGTTAACTTAGGTTTTAAATAACTTAGTGTTAATGAATCTGATAAAAACCTAGTCATCCGTAATTTTCTTCCCCCTACTACTAACCATTCGGTAAAAGGATTCTCAAAAACCAAGTAGTTCCACAAATATTCCTAATAACATCTGATAGAGCTGTCTTCAAACTTTTCCAACTGGTTTGAAAAAAGAAAACTTTCTCGCTTTTTTGTTTCTTGTTTTTTAATTTCAAGTTCAAATTCTAATCCATTTCTTTTTTGATAAATTCGAAGATGCTTCGAACTTTGACGACTTCCAATCCGTAATAGATACCCACCTCTTTTCTTTCCATAAGACAAACTATAGAAAATATTTTTCCTTTTTTCTTCCAGATTTTTCACGCAATCCTGCAAAAAATATTTCACCGAACTTTTGTCAGAATCATTAATCTTTTCGAAGTAGTAAAAATCAAATCGACTTAAGCTAAGTGATCCTAATTTGAAGATTTCCCAATCCACTTTTTTTTCTTGGACCAACTTCTAAAAGTGAGCCCCATTTTCACCCGAAAAAATTAGTTTTGTGCCCGACCAATACTTCAGACAATTTTGAACAAATAGGACATTAAATTTGTTTGCAGGGCGACTGATAAGACTTTGGCTACTTCTTTTACCAGACTCTCGAAAGGTCGAATTTAATTCCAATTTTTTATCAAAATAATTAGCGAGCGCTTGAATTTCCTCCAAATCGTAAAGCCCTTCGATAGAAATTTCTAACCAGTGCACTACTAAATTTTCAGTATCAAAAGTTAATTTATTTTGCTTCATTTTTTTCCTACGGTTTGACTAATCTAAGAAAGGACACAGGGAGTCAGTTTCGTACCTTCCTGAGTCGTAGACAGCCTGCTAAGAGATGATTTTGTTATTTGTTAACGGCCATTCTCGACTTTATCACCACTGATTTCCAACATCCGGTCCTGCCTTTCTTTTTCAGAAATATTTTCTACGTATTGGGAAGTTGTATCAATTTTTGCATGACCAATTGCTTGGCGAACAAATTCAATATCATTTCTATCTCGCCATAATTGTGTGATAAAACCGACTCGAAAACTATGACTGGATATATATGGATTCTGATCCATTTTCCGAGCGCAGTCTTTCATGAATTTATTAATTAAATTGGTAAAGGCTTCTCGTGATAATGGTTTCTTCGAATTCTCGGCTGTAAAAATATAGAAATCACTATCTTTAAAAAGTGCCAGAAATTCAAAATCTGAGCGTCTCTCTTTCATAATTTTCGCTCCTTCTTTAGTTAAGAATGCTTTATGATTCGCAGGACCTCGTTTGGCTCGATCAATGCTGATCCAATCCTTGGTAAAAAGACTTTCCACTTGGTTCATTTTTAACGGCAGCAACTCACTGATTCGAATTCCGGTAACTAACAATAAAGCTAAGGCTAATCGCAATCGAGCACTTTGATATAAATTGCTATACTTCAATTTTTGAGAACTTTGAATTAATGAATCATAGATTTCTGCCGTAATCGGTTCTCTCTTTGGTAATCGTCTTCTATTTTTCCATTTCTCTTTTTTCTCTTGTAGTAATCGTTCGCGTTCTTTTCGCTCCTGAAGTTCTTGCGTTACAATTTCAAGCTGTTCTTGTAGTTGGTTTAGTTGTTCTTCCAAGGCTTTATTTTGATCTTTTAACTCCGCATTTAATTCGGCATTTTGAATCGCTAAGCCGACAAATCCGTCTTTCATGATGGATTGAGTTTCCATATGACCTTCTGCCATTAATGAGAAAAGTTGTTGCAACTTTTCATTACGACCCACATCGGAATCAATAATTTTTGTGAATTCGCTTTCAACTTTTTGAATCGAATCACCAGCAACTTTGAAAATCATAGACCTATCCTTTTTGAATATTTAAATGTCTTACTAGAACTATTACTTCTTTCATCGATTCGACGAAAGAAGCAAGTATAGATTCTAAAGGCCAAATAAAGCCCCTGAAGTGATAAAAATTGATCAGCATAGTGATTCCAGCCTAAACCCTCAGAGTGCTAATTTACTCCCATTGAATTCTTAAAATAACTATTTATCAAAAGTTATTTTTCTATAAATTCTAATAAAAATCCACAAAAAAAGAAATGTGTAAGCTGGACTTCGAATGTTCGTAATCGTCTCAATTATCTCGTTAATTTGTGAATGAAAGTAATCTGAAAAAAAGTTCATAATCCATTCTATTATTTCCATTTTGATTTTATTAAATAAATAATTTTAACTTACCTACGTTGTAAAATTTAGATCCTTAAATTGATTAAAATCTTTGCAAAGTTAAAAAAAAGCTATTCGAAACTATTAATTTTAATTAAAAAATGACTCATCGTCATATAGACAACTAGTATCCTCCCAGGAATTTGGACGTGAATTTCGTTCTGGACGTTCACAGATATCTCCTTGCATAGAATCAGGAACAAATTCACGCGTTAATCCAGCACCCCGAACTTTAGAAACATCTATATTTTGTTCACGGGCAGTTTGTTTAAAAATTTCCAAATTGAGCTTTTCCTGCTGATTCATAGTTACTGCAGTATCAACCATTTCATCCATGTAACCATCCGCAATTTTATTAGAAGCAGCACCTGCTCCGAATGATCCTACATCACCACCGATTTCAGATGCGAAATTAATTGTCATTGTATCTTGAGCAACTTGCCAAAGCCGATCTCGCCATTGAACATCACTTTGGGCTGTTTCTAAATATTCTTTTGCAACACGTAAGTTATCCAATGGATTTTGAAGTTTATCGGCAATATCTGGCATATCACTTGACATACAACTTCCAGCAGTAAAAGAAGCCCATCGGCGCGGATTTATAGGCACTAAGGCTTCAGCAAAAATAGATGAACTTCTTTTCGCAGAAATTTTTTGTGGCTTGGGATCCATAATATCTTTAGATGATGATTGAACTGAAATCGAAAGTTCTGATTTTACCGGTTTTTGTGTTTCCGTTAAAAGCCTTAAAAATTTTGGATTCCCTATTATGGGTTCCATTTTATCAATAATTCCAATAATTCCAATAACAATTTTATTAAAACTCTTCTCAGTAAAACTTTTTGAATCTTCTACAGATTTGGAAGCTAGATTCTTTTGTAATTTGTCAAATCTCACCGATTCTTTTAAAGTCTCATTGATTTTGTCTAAATTTTGATCAGTATTTTCTGGTAAATTACCCACACCACCTCTTAATCCATTAATTAAATGTATTAAATGTTTTGAACTAATATCATCTTTCACATTTCCAGTTTGAACATTTAAACCTCGATTGTGATAATCCTTAAGAGTATTTAATTTTTGATTTGAGATACTGGATATTATTCTTTCATGAGACGGTTTATCTGAATATGATTGATTAATTAATTCTAGGTCACTCATAAACAAGCTAGAATTTATAAGAATAGTGATACTAATATAAATTACTCCTGTTTTTAAAATTAGCGTTATTTGTTTCCCATCTTCTATGTCTTTAAGACACATAAAACCTAAATCCTGACGGTCCTTAATATAACCTAGGTACATCTTTTCTCCTTTATTAATCACTTTACAACAAGTTTACCCCCAGAGAAACAGTTGGAAAGATAGATAAAAGTCTAATTAATACCTATCTATTTTACTCTTTTAATAAATATTTATTATCTCTTACCATCACTAAAAGAGAATTTTGAATACACTTATTAATAAACCCTATATCATATTACATATCTAGTTAGTATTATAATAGATCACTTTTAATATTCTAACACACTCAATAAAAAATATTTAAAATCTTTTGAATTGTCAGATTTTTTAGTCGAAAGTAAAGCATGCAGAATTGGTAATTCACTTGCACGTACCTATGGTTATTGTGATAGTTTTAATCCAGATTCCAATTCACGCATGGCTGATGAAGAAGAATTAATAAATTGTGTACAAATTTTGTTATTCGAAATGCAACAAACTTAAATTTTGATAATATCCTTATTTAAGCTTTTTGAAGAATGATTATACAATCAGAAACAAATAAATTCCTTCCAAGACTTAATATTAGGGAAATCGGCATATAATACTAACTGAGAATCCCGTAACATGTTTGACGTGATTCCCTACTCAAGCGAATTGATACTGGTTTAATCTTGAGTTTTTTTACACCTATATTATTAGACATGACATATTCCAATTATGGCTAAAAAGAACGAAAACTCATATAACGAAGTTGTGTCAACCGACGTTAGGATAGAAAATATTTCATTGAAAAAAAGAGCCTTAAAGAAGCTTGGTCAAGTTGGTCTAGGTTTATTTTCTGCTGCCCTTGTAATTGGATCTACAGTAGCTCCAGCTGGAGCTGTGGATGCTGCTGATGCGGCAAAAGATGTAGTAGGGTCTGAAGGGGGTAAGGAAGCTCTAAATTAAGCCTTGAAGGTTGCACGAAGTAAACCTGCTCTGTCTATTGCCGCAGGTATTACTTGTATAGCATGTATGCCAGCAGCAGGAGTTGCAGCAAGCCCTAGTATGTGCGTAGCATGTGGTATTTTAATTGCTAAAACTTTAGGTTAACAGAATTGACTGTGAATACTGCTATTAGTGATATTTGTTTTGATTCAGGAGGCTTAAGAATAGATTATTTGAGTTTAAATTGTAAATTTAAACTCAAATAATCTTGAACAAATTAAAAGAGTCGCTAAATTATTGTCTGGTACCTTGAATTGTCGATGTATTTTATTCGATCAGTCAGACAGTAAGAGATAATTATTAATTGGGGATAATAGATGTCTTTTGACAGCTGAATTTGTCGTCAATTCAACCAGGTATTAGAACGGAACCATTTTACGTTTTAAGGGACGACATGCGGAATTGTTCTATGGCTATTTGAAATTACAAATCTTTGATTGGTCTGTTTTTGATTTAGAACATACAAATCTTGGTCGAATTGATTTGTATTACGATCGAAAGTTAAAACAATGTGAGAAAGATCTACACCTTTTCTTTAAAAATTCTTTTCTGCTAATTAATAGCAGAAAAGATAACCAAAGCGCCAAACTAGGTTCTAATATTCTAAGGGTTGGTAAACGGTCAAGCTCTAACTTTTTTAGGGTTTACCCGAAATCAAACGGGAAAGAACTTCGATTCGAAATTGAATTGAAAAAAACTGTCATTAAAAAATTTCAACATTATTTGTTTACGGATCAATTCACCATATTTGAGGAGCTTCTCGTTAGGCATTTTTATAATCAGGCTACAAAGCTATTTGACGTCGAAAACTCTTATTGTGATTGGTTATTGACGAATTTTAGACATGTGAGGGAACCAGCAATACAAGAAATATTAATAAATTCTTTATCAACAAGTTACCTGGTTAATAAACTTGAGCATAACTTAGCTAAGATAGAATTCTCGTATAGATTAATTCAATTACTTAATTATATTAAATCTTTAGAATTCAAATCCAGTTCAATTTCAATGGGTGATAAAACTTATAAAATCTTTAAGTTTCCGGTAAATCATTTTTTAGAATTCATAGGCAAACCAAAAAACAATCATTATCAAATTAAAAAATTGATAAAATTTTTAAAATCTTTCCAAGAAATTGAGCCTGTTACAGATAATTTTTCTGATGGTAGTTTTCGAAGTTATGTCGTTTTTCCTTATCTGAAAGTAGAGCGTAAAAAAAGTTGGTGGGTAGAGTTGTCTGTTTGTCAAGAGCTTTGTTCTTACCGATACCCATTTCACTTACCTGAGACGTTTCTAAACTATCAGAATAATTTCGAATTAAAAGTAAAATTTGTTTTATTGAAATCTTTTTGTACTGTTTCCATTAAAAAAGAATTTCCTACTCAAGAATTTTTAGGACAGGTATCTATCTCCACTTCTAAAAATGCGAAACTTAAATACTTTATTGTTTCAGTTTTGCATCAGCTTAAGGATTATAAAGTAATAGAATCTGAATTTCAAATTTTGACAAAACAGGGCGAAATAAAAAGGGTTCAAAGTTTGACAACTAATTTAGTAAGTCGATCAAAATCAATATTTTACAGAGAAAGGATCTTGAGATAAAATTAACAAATTAAACAAAAAAAGCCAACCTATTCTCTAAGCAGGTTGTGTATAATATAAAAATTTCTACCCAGTAAATAGGATTAAAATGAACTACAAAGCTATAAATATTAAGGAAATAGAGAATAAATCTAGGAATATACTAGAACTAAAGAATAGTTTCGATCAAATAACTAAGCAGGACAAAGATGAATACGAAAATATACAGTCTGCTTTAAAACTTATCTTAGAAGGGCAAAGAGTGAATCAGAAAGATATTCGATTAGGTTTTATTGGGTTAGCAAAGCAAAACAATGAACTTATGGATTTAAATAAAAAACTAAATAGAAAGTTAGACGCAACCTTAGAAGAATTATATATATTAAAAAAAGAACGAGAATAAAAAACTATTCGAAAAGAAGCTCGTGCGAATAGAAAACGATTGCCAAAACGTCAGCCAATGACACTTGAAATTTATAATCTGCTAATACAAGCAGCAATGGGTCCTAATTACAAATCAGTAAGATTAAGAATTGCTTTTTGTCTACTGCTTGTAACTGGGGTTCGAATCAACGAGTTATTAGCTTTAAAAGTTTCTCAGCTTCAAACATTGTTAGAATACCATTGGATTGCGATCGATCGTTCCAAACGGGGTCCTAGTAGTCATAAAGCTTTTTTAACACAAGAAGGTAAAAAAGTGGTAAAAAAAAGAGAAAAAGACTTTAAATTTCTTTTCCATATGAAAACTCCAGATTCATTCGTATTTACTTCTGAGTTACATCATAATAGAATGTTATGTCGTGAGACAATTACAAGGGACGTTAATCGAGTAATGCGCTCCGTTTCGAGAAGTCTGCCAGATCAGCCCTTCATTACTAGTCATAGTTTTCGAATTGGTTCTATATCTAAACTTTGGAAAGATACCAAAGATATCGAATTTGTAAAACAATCAGTCGGCCATCGAAGATTAGATACAATTTCTTCGTACGTTGATAAGTTGTCAGATCAAGAGAGACAAGAGCGATCTTCTGAATTATAAGAGTGGTTAGTTTAATTTTAGTTAAGGAGGAATGTAGAAGTTTCTGTTAGTCAAGAAAATTAGTTTTGTACCTCCAAACCTACTTGAGAAGATTCCAGACATTGAGGATCACAATGTTGATGTTTTCGTCGAGTTAGAAGATAGCTATACTTGTACAGTGGTTGTAGGAACTTGTAAGAACATACTATCTTTAATGGATAAAGAGAAAATAAACTTTTCAGAACCAAGCGAGCCTTTTATCATTGTTAGAAAATTGACGAAAGAGATTATTGAAGAAGCAGTCAAAGCTTATGTAGAAAATGATGCCTATTGATTGAAATTTCATCATTTCGCAGGAGAAGTTGATATGGACGTATTTAATAAATTACAAGCTGAACATATAGAATATCTAAAAGAATTAGACGAATTAGATAATTTCTAAATTTTAACCAAATTTAGGAATTCATTTTTTATTTCTAAACAAAAGTATTTTATTTTTCCTTTTCATCGGGAAATCTTCTATCTCCCTCCAATATGAAAACATCTTCTAAGGCCCCTTAATCGACCGCTGAGAGTATATTTGAACCAAAATTATTTTAGAATTCTCTAAGCTCTCAAAATCACCCTTATTTTTAGTTTGAGGTAGTATTTGTTTATTTGTTAGTTTGGAGCTGTTATTAGATCTAATAATAGGCTTAGAAGAGATTTTAGGCTATTAGTATTAGAGGTAAAAGAGGAAATAGTAAAGTTTTAAATTCTGAGGTCTTTGATCAGAATTTAAAACAATTTGAGATTATAAATATTGTTGAATCTTCGGCATAACATCTCGAACGAGATCCTTAAACTGTTCCTTGGTGTAGTACTCCTCTTCCAAACCTTCACATTCACGGTATACAAAGGTCATCAAACTGCCAAACCCATTTGATCTTGGATCAGGCTGAAAATCTTCTAATTTTTCAAAATCTATTTCAAATGTGTCGTGCGCATCTACGGTTTTTCTATGTAGTCCCGAGAAAGAATCGCTGAATTCTTCAGCATCAATGGAATCATTGATGAAGTTCTCCATCAATAAGGTAAATTGCCGTCTACTTTTCCAAAAAACATGCTCTTCCGATGCGCATCGGTAATCGAGTAATTCTAAATACTCGTCTTGATTTTCATCCTATAGATGTTTGCCCTGTTTTTGAAAATCTAGGAAACGTTTGAATAATTCTAAATGTCTGGATTTATTGTAAGTCATTTTTGTTTGTAATTGTAGTATCTTGAATATTTTGATTATCCATAACTGACTCAGTAAGAAAATTTCCAGTCTTTAATAAGTTCATTTCTTCCTTAAAAGTTAATCGACAAGTATTAGCAAATCGACCTGTAGATTTTTTAAAAACTGTAATTACTCGTTTGTCTTTCTCATAAATATGAACAGCCGGATACCCTCGCTCTGTCCCACCCTGATACATCGCAATATCAAACCATTGAATATTTTTTCTATTCGGCATCTCTGTGATTGAGTCCATAAAAATATCAATGTTTTCTTCTGTTCTTAAGGTTTTTGGAGCACTTTTTTCAGTTAAAGTATAGGGTAAACCATGAACTTCACCATGGTCCAGCGTCTTGACCATATCTTAGAATAAGCTGATGATGACCTTCAAGATTAATAAAACGATCTTTAGAATGTGGAAGATTTCTTCGTTCTTCCTTAGTTAAAGGAGTAAACTCTTGATGAGGCATGGCTGATGGTCGATCCATCTGCAGAGAGGTACTTGGTCGACTAGACTTCGGAAAATAATTATTAGGAGGCAAACTTGAAGTACCTTCAAATAACTGCCGATATGGAGATGGTGGGGGTTGTCTTACCGGCTGAAAGCCTGCACTTTGTTGTTACAACATCCAGATTGTGATCAGCAACCATGCAGCTTCAGTCAAATTGACACCACCCTGTAATTGATTATTCTGATTTTGATTTGGCGATTGGCCAGAAGCTAACCTTGGACGGCCAAAAACTAAAATTAAGACTAAACCTACAGATCCTAAAAACTTTCGTTTTCTATATCTTTTTCTAGAAGAAGATTATCTTTTATCTCTTTTGAAAAATCTTTTCAATTTTTTTAAAATCATAAAATTTGATCCTTTTTTAGAGTTAAAATCGATCCATCTTACCTTTCAAAACAGTCCTTACTCTGGACTAATTTTAAAGGTGTGTTAAAATCTCAAAAACGGCTTAAAAGCTTATTGACTTTACTTTAAAAGTGTGTAATTATATTGTTATTCATTTACTAAATCAAATGTAAATTATGGTCAACCCTGAGTCTCCAACTTTTCGATTTTCTGAAAAAGTTGGATATATTGTAGGTAAAATAATTAAGATTGTTGTAGTTGCTAGCGTTCTTAGCTTCGTGGGTGGAAAATTAACTGGTTCGAGACCAGTACAACCACAGCGACAGCAGCCACCTTCAACACCTTAATTTCTACATTTAGAAAAATTAAAATTAATTATTTAAATTACGTGTTATTATGCCCTGGATAAAAGAGGTTCTTGTAGACGCAGTTTTTGGTTGTGGGTTGGGAGTTGTAAAAGGTATTTGCGGAACTTCACTTTTCACGGAGTCGGAAGTCGAAGAGATTACTAATTTAAAAAAACTAGCACTTTCAGTTGTCGAAAAATCACCAGATCTGAAAACTGAATCTGTAATTTGTGATGCTATCAAAAATTGTCAAAAATCAGGCCTAGAAGCTTTTGCTAAAAGTGCTCCACCTGAAGCGGTAACTGCCAGTGTGGTGACTGCTGCTGAGTTAGTTTGTAACAAGGCATTTAAGCAACGGTTTACAGAAATTTTGATGGGTGCGTGTCTTAATATTGTTGGTTGTTAAAAAATTAATGTTGGGAAAGTGGAAAAATAAATTCACTTTTCCTCTTTGAAATTTTGATATAACTTCTTCTCTCGCTTTCAATACAAAATGTTCAATTTTTCACTTTTTTATTTGTTGTCGATCTTATTCGTATCTTTAAGATTTTTCTCTGTTTCGATAAATCCTAAGAAATTGAAATTTTCGAAATTTTTTGAATAAATTTTCTACTAGTTCAGAATAGTAATTGATTAATTTAAATTATTTGAAAGATGACCCGTATTTTTGAGAAAATTCGCAAATTCTTATATTCAGTATCACCAAATTCAATTAGAGACAGACTTCGAAAAAGAGCTTGGAACCGATTCCAGAGAAATGCTTGAATTAATAAACGACTTAGAGACTCTATTCAATATTGAAATTAGTTTGGATGAAATAGATGATTTTCTATTCTCTGGAAAAACGAGAAAAGTTCAGGATGTTGTTGATTCTATTGAAAAAAAATAGAACGCAGAGTAAATCCCATAGACTCTTTGTATACTGTAGATACTACAAAACTGAACTTAAATAAATAAAAGAAATAGAAATATCTTTTCTGATTGCTTTTTCTTATGCTTTAAATCGAACCGGTGGCAATCTTTTCAAGTCGTTTGTCTAGCGATTAAAATTGATTTGGTTCAACCTATATTTACTCTAGAATATAATGAATATCAACAAAATCAAAAAATACAAATCGTAAGAAGTAGTTCATAATCCTTATCGAGTATCGTCCTTCTGGTTTGTATATGATCCATCTTGAACAGTCTTTAATTGTTCATCAACATTACTCATCGTATCATTCTCAAGAGGTAATAAATGAGCTTAGGGCTGGTGATTCAAGTTTGACTTATTTCTAATCATCTGGATGTTGCAACGAGAAAGCCCAGTAACACACGCTCCACCACTTCTGGATGTTGAATCAACACGGAATTTACTTTTTAGGAATAAAAATTTACCTAGTTCTACTGAAAAAATTCTATTTTTCAATGGTTATGAGGCTGAAAGGCCAACTTCATCCTTAGATCATTTATTGAGTAAACATGGACATTCTTTGGGTAGTAATGATACTTTACCACCGAATTCGAATCAAATGGGATAAATTCCGGTAAAATATTAAGGAATTTGGTCAAAATCCAGATCTGCAGAGTTGTAGGTATAGTGATAGAAGGGCCATATGCGGGGAGAATCATTCAAATGATTCTCCTATTTTAATTCATGTTATTCTTTTAATTTCAAACGTCAAAATTTGTGAACAATCGAAAACCCTCTTGTCTAATTTCTCAAAATTTGGTAAACTCTCTCTACTACAAACGAAAAGGTTCCAGCGAGAATGAAGGAGTTCGATTCGGGATATAGCTCAGCTTGGTAGAGCACCTGCTTTGGGAGTAGGGTGTCGTAGGTTCAAATCCTACTATCCCGAACGTTCTTTTCTTAGTTAGTTTGAAAAAGTATTCGAACGTCAAACTTGAGTGAAACTGTTGACAAAATAGTCTCTCGAACCCCATTGTAGTAATTTAAAAGTATTAAAATTAAGAATGACCTTTAACGACAAATTTGCGGATCTCCGTGAAGCTTTTATTGATGGTGTTGGAGTCCTTCTCAAACAGATAGCTACGCTTTTTGGATACCCCCAAAATCCAGGGATGAAGATAACTGGTGTTCCCTTAACGGCTATCGAAGATATGATTACGGATAAGCGAAATCTGGTGGATAGTCTTCCACTTCGTAAGGTCCCGTATCCTCCAATTCAACGTCCAGAAACTTTTACAGAAATGCTGTTTGGTACTGTTCCAAAAGTTGAACCGATACCTAGAGTTATTTATGAAAGTACTCAAGATGGGTACTATAACTTTTATATTGAAAATTACAGAAATATATTCTTCTTGCCAAATTGGCTCTCTGAGTTTCTGCAGGTACGTTTCAATTTCTGTTTAGATATCACCTATTTAGAAGTTTTTCGGGAAATCCTATTTTTAGTGATTTTTGGATATGCCCAATTAGTATCCTTACGAATCGCCTTATCTTGGTTTATTAGTATCAATCCATATACTGTTCCGTGGATCTATTTAGTGGCCATGATTGATTGGACAGAAGAAGCTATGATGGGAGTGGTACCGACAATTGCTGGACTTAATTTAACAGGTACCATTGTCTCGATTCTACTTGGTCGATTTGCAGATAGTATCAATCATTTAGTATTTACGATGCCTTTTTTACCAAGTGAAGGACAACCCGCCAAAGCATTGATCAATGAAGAACTGCGGGAGGTTTTAGTGTTCCGATATTTACCGATTTTATGGTACCGGTATCCAATTCCAAATGAAATACGTGAATATTGGTACAATCAAAGACCAGATATTTTGAAATACATGCAAAAAGCTTATCAAAATTTAGATATTCAATTTTTACCGGATGGTGTCGTTGAAGAAAGTAACCGAACTCAATGGAAAGAAGGGATAACACAACTTACGGAACAAACCTTCCTTCCGACAAAGGAGCATTTTTCAACACAAATTTTAGCGGATACTAATTTCGAGCAAGTAGGTGAACTTCAGAAGTCTATCAGTTTTTTCACTGAAACTATTCATGATTCCTTTCTGCAGTCTTTCGAGAAACTGGGATAGTTCCAATTCACTCGCAACCTTCCAATGGACCTCGAATCGAGTTCTCTGATTTTAGAAGTTGAATTCTATCTTTTCTTGGTGAAGATTTTCCATCTAGGATATCGGTAAGATAGAATTCCACAAAGGTTCAAATTATTTGTGAGATATCAATGGCACCAACATTTTTACCGAAAACTCTTTTTCATAAGATTCCAAAAGGATTAGATTCGGACCAATTTCTTATTTCATTAAAGTTCAATTAGCTAGCAATAACAAAATCAGAAAATGAAGAAAAGATTGACGTCAATTTTTGAAACCCAAGGAATATCGCGAAGGAAAGTTTTTCAGAGGAGAATATATTTGAAGAATTCATTGACAGTTCTTTCTTTCATCAAGTAAATGTCATTAATTGTTCTTTTGAAGGTTGCACTTGTAACGATACAAGAATTCGAAAATCTGAATTTTCAATTGGATTATTAGATGTTAAATTGAAATCTTTTCCTACCATTCCAAAATTATGCGGTCTAAATTACTATTCGTAAATTTTGTTTCAACGAATTCACAATCCATAAAAAATTTTCAAAGGTACACTTCGCAACTTGACATTTCCTAAAGCTAAAATCATTAAATTCAGAATTTTTGAACTTACAAAAATTAATGGCTCTTCCCGTCTAATACAAGGTTCCAAAAACTTATCTTTGATACGTTGCAGATAAATCTGCTTCCATGATTCAAAAATAGGAATAAAACCAACAGAAATCGTGAGGAGATGTTAAAGGGAAGGTGAGTTCTAATCACTATGGACAGTTAATGAAGTAAGGGTAAAGTTAGACTACCTGAAAACTAGCCTAATAACCGGATGACATGAGTGAGAATCGGTTATAATTACATAGGTTCTCCGTTCCAATGAAAATGAATCTATCTAATCCTTAGCTCAAATTTTTCCTAAGCTTCAATATATTCGTCTTATTTAGAAACTGTATAGTTCACTAAGGGGAGTAATCCCTACGTGAAAAGAGCCCCTCCTTAGGGGGACTGAGATAGTCATTTCTCATTCTCGAGAGGAGAACATTTATCAAAGGCATAAATTCGACATAAATAAGGATTGGATACACTCAGATTTATTTCGTATATTACGAAAAGAAGACATTTGGATTGCAGCATATGAAAACATAAAAGGAACCCCAGGAGTTACGAAAGAAACCTTAGATGGCATGAGTCTTCCGAGGTTATGAAATCTTCGTGAGAAGGTGGTAAAACAAAAATACCACTTCAAACCTGTGAATGAAATCGAAATTCCAAAACCAGATGGTCGTAAAAGACCATTAGGATTGCCAACTTCAAATGACAAAATCGTTCAATGATACTAGAAGCCATTTACGAACCTTGCTTTTCTAAAGTTAGTTTTGGCTTTCGTCAAGGTCTTGGAACACACGATGCACTTGAACATATCGAGGCAAAATTTCGTTGGGTGGATTGGCTTATCGAAGGAGATATCGAAGGGGCATATCCAACTATTGACCATAAACAGTTATCTGACATCTTATCTGAAAAAATCGATGATGTTAGATTTCTCAACTTAATTCGTAAACTATTGAAATGTGGAATTTTGCGGAAAGAGCAATTTTCTAGAGAAGTATTGTATCACCAATTCTTGCAAATATTTATTCTAATGAGTTGGATAAATGGGTTGAAGAAAAAGCATGCTTCTAGAACGTTTAGGAAGACTAACCAAAAAAATAAAAGGTCAAACGAATAGAAAACTTTAGTAAGACAAATAAAACTTACAAAAAAAGAAAGGTTAAGCACTCCCAGCTTAGCCAAAGAACGAATTTGTATTGAATACGTTCGATATGCGGATGACTGGATGATAGGAAAAATTAGCGAAACAGCTAAAAACGGAAGTTACTTTATTCGTAAAACTTCATCCTGTAAAAACGAATCTAACAAATTTACGTGCTGGGAAAGCAAAGTTTCTAGGATATGAAATTTATCTCCCACGTCATCGAAAAATAAGTCCGTATACCGGATCTGGTACTCGAACTACACGTCGAACTAATCCTATGTTAAGATTTGATGTACCACTGGCTTCTGTTCTTTCACGAATGAAAGAAAGAGGTTCTATCAAAAATTTACCTGAGAAAGGTCATCGAGCTATCAGTAAAGCCAGTTATACAACTTTAGAGGATATAGTGATTGTCAAACACTTTTCGAGTGTCTGGAGAGGATTAGAGAACTATTATTCGGGATGTACTAATCTTTCTATTCATTATTTATTACATATGTCATGTGCTATCACTCTAAGTCATAGACATCGATCAACAGTAAGAAAGATATTTGCAAAACATGGAAAAACGTTAAAAGTATCCAATTCGGATACTGAAATAAATTTTCCATATCAAACGAAATGGTCAGTAAAGGATCGAAAATGGCAAAACAAACAATTGTTTATTGACCCATTTGAAATTTATGCTAATCGTGTTTCTCGGTCACATCCAAATGCATCATGTCAAACATGTCCGAAAGAATTGTAAGGAATGTCATAAAAATGTTCATCGTGGACAATATTAGTCTAAAAAATTTACTATAATTTTTCTACTTGACAAAAATGGCGATAGAGTATCTAATGATAGTATACAGTTCTATTTAATAGTTAAATTTTTTATGGAAAAAATTCTTGCCATTGCCATTGGAATAGGATTAAATTATATAATTCCTAATCCAACTAGTACAGCAAAAGTAGTAATTGAAGTGCTTACGTGGGGGATTTAAAAAAATGGACATAATTGAACATATTCCAATTGCGGGCCAAGCAATGAAATTTGCTAGACTTGCAAAAACTGTGCATGATTGCTCAGACCCGACAGAAGCTAGTCTAAAAGCTGTCAAAGGAATTATATGCCGCCAAATATCAAATATCCCCTTAAATGTCTCGCTTTAGGTACTCAATTTTTGGTGGCAATCAATGGAGGTGCTCCGATTGGTGTTGCACTCACCATTGCCTTAGGTAATCAAATATTGGAAGAAAAATTCTAAAAATTATTTTTTCTTGTCGAATCAAATCTCTGGAGAGCCGTATGCGGTGAAAGTCGCACGTACGGTTCTGCAGGGAAGTAAGGCAAGTAATTGTTTTACTCACCCAACCGGGAACAGACCTTTGTATTCCTTTAAAAGGATATCGGGGTCGAGTTTCATCCTTCTAGCATTGGAAGCGGATTTGCAGGGGCTCAATATATGGATGAGATTGTAGACGATGAAATGCGACCTTAAATAACAAAGAACGTTGAAACGGGGAATTTTTCAAACTAATGGCTAAAGAGCAAGGTTTCAATTCTGAGAATATTCGGGGTACTGGGCTAGCTCGAGAATTTGTCCTGTCATCGCCCAGACTTGGACGATGATAATTTTGGTTGCGGCCTATTAGAAGTGTAATCCTAATGACAGGTGATTCGACTTTTGAATCATCGAGTTTGTCAGCCGAAAATCAAACAAGTTTTTTAACTCGATCTACCAAATGGAACTGTTAGTCACATTTTTCACAACCCAACATTTCAGATGTTTCAGAATCGATTCCTTTTTGACATCACTGAGTAGTTTTCTTGCTTCTTGAGCGTCCAACCCGGGACCCCGTCGAGCTTGTTTGGTATAATTTAAAAGTGTAGGGATTCCAAAGACACGATCAATTACGGGTGAAGCATAAGTGTTCTCAATTGATTCCGCATATGCCATTGGTAAATTTAGTGTGTTACCAATTGTATTGCATGTTCGACCAACTGTGTTATTTCCAGCAAGGGAAAAACATCGCACCAACTGTTGGGAGCGCAATTCACAAGAGTGGTTGCGTTTGAATTATTTGGAGTCCGGAAACTCCCGCCATTTTTGCAAATGACACTGTTCTAGCGACCAGCAGTTTGAGCATACGTTCCTATTTTGGAAACATAACCTGGCAATCCCGATTGCGAAACAAGAATACTTCTATCCTTAAAGAAATTCGATACAGCTGAAACTGCTTCATTGTTACTAACATCTAAAGACAATGCGACATCGGAAATAAATTGATCTGTATTTTCTACTAAGTGGCAGAAAGAATTATCTGTCATTACAAACGTTCTAGAAAAAGGTAAATAATCGATATCGTGACATCGTTTAGTCAGTTCGTTACAAATTGTGTAACCCGTGGAACTAAACTGCGAGTCCGGATTAAATTGAAATTGTTGCAATTCAATCGGATCGAACTGAGAGTTAACCACTATCCCTGAAAGCAAGAAAAAATTATTTTTGTTCTTAGTTTTAGCAGTCGGTTCTTTTTTTAACATTGTGAGAATTGTTTGATTAGTTTTATTTTCTTTTCCCATAAGAAACTTTTTTTGATGAAAAATTAATATATATATCTATTTTATCAGTATTAAATTTATCAGTATTAAAAATAAAATACAAGTTTGAACAAAAAAATACTCTCTTATTCCAAAATCTTTAGTTTTCCAGAAATTTTCATTATCAATAAATAGTTTCTTCTCTTATTTAGTAATTAATATTTTTAAAAGTTTTAGTAATTAATGAGAATAGAACTCTCTCGAATGCCTTTGAGTTAGTAACTTATGATTCAGCTTTCTAAGTAGAATCTAAATAAAAATCTATTTCAAAGATAGAAATTCATGGACATTTTAAGAGAGTTTGATCCTGGCTCAGGATGAACGCTGGCGGTATGCTTTACACATGCAAGTCGTACGAGAGTTTTGAACTCAAGTGGCGGACGGGTGAGTAACACGTAAGAATTTGCCTTTAGGAGGGGGACAACAACTGGAAACGGTTGCTAATACCCCATATGCTTTCGAGTGAAACGGTTTTTCCGCCTAAAGAGAAGCTTGCGGCTGATTAGCTTGTTGGTAAGGTAATGGCTTACCAAGGCGACGATCAGTATCTGGTTTGAGAGGACGATCAGACACACTGGAACTGAGACACGGTCCAGACTCCTACGGGAGGCAGCAGTGGGGAATTTTCCGCAATGGGCGAAAGCCTGACGGAGCA
>Ga0209278_1000096_pt1 | contig 135303 bp, 112 predicted proteins | sample JI81BgreenDNA_FD_187504 | JGI IMG/M metagenome (GOLD analysis project Ga0209278, IMG submission 187504) | Wastewater effluent complex algal communities from Wisconsin, to seasonally profile nutrient transformation and Carbon sequestration -... | ecosystem: Engineered > WWTP > Effluent > Algae... | reverse complement strand
CCTGGTGTCAATGGCATAGCGGTCCCACTCCGATTCCATCCCGAACTCGGCTGTGAAACGTTATAGCGGTGACGATAGTTGGGGGGTTGCCCCCTGTGAAAATAGCTCGATGCCAGGTTAATATTCAAAGGAGGGGGTGAGATGCCGGTTTTGGTGTCTTGCCCCCTTTCTGTTGATTAGGTTTGATGAGTTGCGTTGGCTGGCCCTATGGATGATTGGGGGGCCTATGGTTGGGGGCTTGTTGGTGTTCGACGCGGAAGACGTTGGCGTAGAGGTTGGCGGCGATTTGTTTGCCGGTTTGGGTGAGTTCTAGGAGATCTAGGGCTGGTTCGATGTAGCGATAGACGACGTTCCAGTAGAAGCTGGGGTATTTGTCGCGGAGGTCGTTGGGGTTGTTGTAGCCGAGGTTTTGGTTGGTGCCCATTTCTTCAAATTCGTAGTAAAGGGCGGGGATTTTTTGGAGGTATCGAGGGTCGGCGAGTTGGCCAATGAGGTCGGCGGCGCGGACGAGGCCGGGGTAGCCTTCGGTGTCTTTGTGGTCTTCGTCGGCGGGGACGGGGAAGCGGGTGAGTTCGATGTTGGTTTGGATGGCGTCGGTGTCGATGAGTTTGTGGTTGCGGAAGCGATCGCGGACGAATTGTTTGCCACGATCGACGTGGTAGGGGGCGAGGCTGGCGTCGGTGGCGTTGGGGGAGAATTGGACGGTTTCGTCGTTGATGCCGGTGGAGTAGATGCGATCGCGGGGGCGATCCAGGCGACAGACGCCGCGAACGTAGCCGATGTCGTGGCAGAGTAGGGAAATGTGGAAGCGGAGCCAATCTTCGCAGGTGACGCCGCCGTTACGAATGTGTCGCCCTTTGAGGATTTCCTGGCCCACGAGGGTAACGTACATCGTATGCTCTACGTTGTGGTAGAGGGCGTCGCTGTTGGCGATGCTTTCTAGGGCCATTCCCGTCACCCAGGCCAAGATTTCGCCATAGTCTGGTTTGAGGCCGCCATAGGTTTGACGATATCCGTGGACGAGTTCCCGGATTAGTTCGTCAACAATGGTGCGAGTCGGATTTAGCATGATTGCTAGGCCTGATCCCGAACGTGGCTGCTGTGTACCATCCTAAGCTGTGCCCTGTGAATAGAGACTGCTTTGCCCGTGAGGCGATCGCGCAAGTGGCTAAGATTTTGACCCTGGGCGATCGCAATCCCCACAGCCCAACCTACGGATGTTTTGATCGCAATTTTTGGCAGTACAAAATTGTTGATTTTCCCAGTGGGATGAGTCAGGAATTTGTGTTGCCTTTGGCATTGGCTTGGCAGTTGGAAATTCCGGGTAATCCCTATTATCAACAGACGAATTTGAGGGCCTGGGCGATCGCGGGGATGCATTACGCGGCGCGGAGTGCCCATGGGGATGGCTCCTGCGATGACTACTTTCCGTTTGAGCGGGCGGGTGGGGCGGCGGCATTTTCCCTGTTGGCCTGTGTGGATGCCTATGAGATTTTGGGGGTTGAGGATCCGGGGCTGCTGGAGTTTTTTGGGCGGCGGGCGGACTGGCTGGCGGCCCACCATGAGAGCGGACGGCTGGCGAACCATCAGGCGTTGATTGCCCTGGTGCTGGAGCGGCTGGGGCGGCTGACGGGGCGCGATCGCTGGCGGGCGGCGAGCCATGAGCGCTTGGACCTGGTGCTGTCGTGGCAGAGCAAGGAGGGCTGGTTTCAGGAATATGAGGGATGCGACCCGGGCTACCATACCCTAACGATTTCCTGTCTGGCTCGTCTATATGATCTCCAATGCCAGGATGAGCGGGCGGGGGCGGGGAGGGCGGCGGATGCCCGTCTGCGGCAGGCGCTGGTGAAGGCGGTGGAGTTGGCGGCCCAGTTTGTCCATCCCGATGGGTCCTATGGGGGGGAGTACACGAGCCGCAATACCTATAATTTCTTTCCCCATGGGTTTGAGCTGGTGGGGCGCTGGCTGCCGGAGGCTTTGGCGGTCAATGACGGGGTCTTGCGGGGGCTGGAGGCGAATTTGGGCGCTTGCTACAGCGATGACCATATTATTGGCCACCACACTTGGAATTATTTGTTGGCGTGGCGGGATTTTGTGGTGGAGCGGCCCCGGGCGCGATCGCAACCCCTGGGGCGGGTGTGGCTGCCGGAGGCGCGGCTGTTGGTGGATCGGCGCAAGGGGGATGATGGGCGGGTGACGACCCTGTATTTGGCGCTCAATAAGGGGGGTGCCTTTAAGGTGTTTCGGGGCGATCGCCTGGTGGCGTCGGATACGCAGTTTTCGCTCCAGGTGCGCCAGGGCAAGAAGCTGCGCAATGCGGTGGGGCATCTGGTAGACGCCTATGAGGTGCAGTTGGATGAGAATGCGATCGCGGTGGGGGGCAAGCTGGGGTGGGCAAAGCAGACCCAAATGACGCCGCTTAAACTCCTGATTCTGCGGGTAGGGATGCTGTCCTTCGGGCGCTTTTTCCCGAATTTGGTGCGGCGGGTGCTCCAGCGGCTGCTGATTGTGGGCAAACAAGAGACGGACTTTCGATTTCTGCGGCGGCTGTCCTGGACCGGCAGCCAATGGTTTGTGACCGATGATCTGCGGGTTCCGGATTGGGAGCGGGTGGAGAGTGTGGGCATTGGGCCGGATCAAACCTCGATTTATGTGGTCATGAGCCGAACGTTTCAAAGCGGCCAGCTACAGCCGTGGCTGGATTTGACGGAACGGGTGCGGGGGCTGTCGCGGCGCGAGGCGTTGCAGGTGGAGCGGCACCTTTGAGGTGTCACATTTTGCGGGGCAAAGCTGGCGCTTCCCTGGGCATTGGCTAGGCTCTGCTGAGGTTGGGGCTCGCTGCGGGGGGCCGCCTGGGGGCGATCGCGTTGTCATTGGGTTGGTTATTGGAGGGGAAGGGTTGAGCAGGCTGCCTATGAAACGGTTAATTTCGATCCTGGTGAGCGGCCTTATTTTGTGGGTGATCTACGGTCGCATTGATTTTGCGGGCCTTGGACGGGTATTTCAGGGGTGCGATCGCGGTTGGATGGCCGTCAGCCTCGGGATGGTGGTGCCCCTGACCGGGTTCACCGCGTGGCGACTCCAGCAACTGATGCCCCGCGATCGCCCCGAAGCCCTCGGATTCGGCGAAGCCAACCAGCTCATCCTGGCCGCCAGCGTCCTTAATATGGTGCTGCCCTCAAAAATGGGCGACATCGCCAAAGCCTACTTCATGCGCGATCGCGGCCACCTGGACGGCTCCCTGGCCCTCTCCCTCGTGGTCTTTGAAAAAACCTGCGACCTCCTTTCCCTCCTGCTGTGGTGCGTCTTTGGCCTAGCCCTCTACCCCAAACAGGACTGGCTCTTCGGCACCATGACCGCCGGCGTCGCCCTCGGCCTGCTCCTGGGCACCGTCCTGCTGGGTTCCCCCCACTTTGCCCGGTGCTTCTTCCTGGGCCTGCGGCGATTTGCCCCCAAACCCTTCAAAGCAAAACTCAAAAAACTCAACCGGTCCTGGGGAGCCATGCATGACTACTTCTGGAGCGATCGTCGCCAACTGACCCTCATCGCCCTCACCTCCCTCTTCATCTGGTTCCTCCATCTGCTGCAAATCTGGCTATTCACCCTCGCCCTCAAAACCCCCGTCCCCATCCTCTCCAACCTCGCCCTCGCCCCCCTCGCCATCCTCGCCGGTTTGCTGCCCCTCACCTTCGCCGGGGTCGGCATCCGCGACGCCGCCCTCATCCTCTTCTATGCCCCCTACATGAACGCCCCCGCCGCCGCCGCCCTGGGACTGCTGTGTACCTCCCGGTATCTCATGCCCGCGATCGGCGGCCTCCCCTTTTTGGGAAAATATCTAGCAGCGATGCGAACCCTCAGCCCCCCGCGCTAGGGTCCCCGCCTCCCCTTTCCCCCTACGACGACGACCCGCCCCCATGGCCAAACCAAAACCCGCCCCCGAAACCACCCCCGCCCCCCTCCTCAGCGGCCAAACCGCCGAACGCCCCTGGGGAAGCGTCACCGTTCTCGAAGAAGGCAAAGGCTATCGCATCAACCGCATCGTCGTCGCGCCGGGCCGCACCATGAGCCAGCAGATGCACTACCACCGCAGCGAACATTGGATTGTCGTCGCGGGCACGGCCCGGGTGACCTGCAACGACACCAGCCAAATCGTCATCCCAAACCAATCCACCTATGTCCCCGCCTGCACCCCCCATCGGCTGGAAAACCCCGGCGTGATTCCCCTGGTGATGATTGAGGTGCAAAATGGCGAATTCCTGGGGGACGAGGACATCATCCGCTTCGATGACCCGTCAGCAACACGCCCCTAAATCAAGCCCCTGCCCTGGCCTTGAAGCCCCCCAATTCAACCCTCGGAAGGGGGACGGAACGGGATGCCAGCGCAACACCTCGAAATCTTAATCGAACCTAAAACTTTTCTAAAAAAACTGATGACCAATGAGTGTTTCTACTCATTGAACCGTGAATGAATCCATCGCCTAACGGGGGGCGCGATCGCCACAACGGCTCCATAGCAACGGCTCAGCGCGTTTTAACAACCTTGAAGTTTTCTTTTGGGCTCCGCAATGGGTCGCTAAATCCCCTGAGGTAAATTAACAACTTGTAATAAACAAAGCTTCGGAGACATTGTATAAAGAAGAAGTTGAAAGGTGTATAACAAGCAACCGATAGCTAAAACCCTGGAGTGCTGGGAGTTTTTCTGATTCTCATAAAACTTTGAGAAGCCTCTCAGAATTTTGACGGGTTTACCCGTCGCGCCAGCAACCGAAGCGACCCCGGGCTCTGGGATTGCTAAGGCTAGCGAAGTGCTAATGCCCTTTCAAGGCTGCCCTTGTTATAAGCAGCGAATGAGGCAGCGTTTGTGTTGCCGGCTTGTTAATATGCAAGATGGTCAACCCAAACACGACCAACTAATATCAGGAGATTCATTCCATGTTTGACGCATTTGCGAAGGTTGTTTCTCAGGCCGATGCTCGTGGCGATTTCCTCAGCACCGAGCAATTGGATGCCCTGACCCAACTGGTTGCTGATGGCAACAAGCGTCTGGACGTTGTTAACCGCCTGACGAGCAACGCTTCCACCATCGTTGCCAACGCTGCACGCGCGCTGTTCGCCGAGCAGCCCCAGCTGATCTCCCCCGGTGGTAATGCTTACACCAGCCGCCGCATGGCTGCTTGCCTGCGCGACATGGATATCATCCTGCGCTATGTGACCTACGCGACCCTGGCTGGCGATGCGAGCGTGCTCGATGATCGTTGCCTGAACGGTCTGCGCGAAACCTACGTGGCTCTGGGCACCCCCGGCGCTTCCGTGGCGGTGGGCGTTCAGAAGATGAAGGATGCGGCGATCGCGATCGCTAACGATTCCGCTGGCATCACCCCCGGCGATTGCAGCTCCTTGATTGCTGAGCTGGCTGGCTACTTTGATCGCGCTGCCGCTGCGGTTGCTTAGTTTTTAAGCGCGCTTAACAGCCGAACATTCACGCTTCCCTATTGAACACCTACTTTAGAGATCGAACCTGATTATGAAGACCCCCATCACCGAAGCTATCGCAGCTGCTGATTCCCAAGGTCGTTACCTGAGCAATGCTGAGCTGCAATCGGCTCGTGGTCGTTTCGAGCGCGCCCAGGCCAGCATGGAAGCTGCCCGCGCCCTGACCTCGAACTCGGCCAACCTGGTGAACGGTGCCGTGAACGCGGTGTACCAGAAGTTCCCGTACACGACCCAAATGAGCGGTCCGAACTACGCTTCGACCCAAACCGGCAAGGACAAGTGCGCCCGTGACGTCGGCTACTACCTCCGCATGGTCACCTACTGCCTGGTGGCTGGTGGCACCGGCCCCATGGATGACTACCTGCTGGCGGGTATCGACGAAATCAACCGCACGTTCGAACTGTCCCCGAGCTGGTACGTGGAAGCCCTGAAGTATGTCAAGGCGAACCATGGCCTGAGCGGTCAAGCGGCGAACGAAGCTAACACCTACTTCGACTACGCGATCAACGCCCTGATCTAATTCGGGTGTCGATCCCGGAAGAGCAACTGAGCTAGTTGGCGCTGGTCTTCTTGATTAGTTGTCAGCCTTGACTGGTTGGTTTCTCTTCCGGGAATTTTTTTAAGAATTTTCGGTTTCGATTTCGATAAAACTGCTCTCGGGGTATGTCGTCTCAGGCTAATTGATTCTTTTGAGGGATTCATTTAGAGGTGACGATTGGCTGGGGGCTTGCTGTGCTTGCTGTGTATTTTGGGAGAAGTCGTTTATGGCCGTTACTGTGGCTGCTTCGCGACTTGGAACGTCGGCCTATGCTGATGCGTCGCCGGTGGAACTACGACCGGATACGTCGCGCGATGATGTGAATTTGGTCATCCGTGCGGTGTACCGTCAGGTGCTGGGAAATGATTATGTGATGAATTTCCAGCGGCTGGTGAGTGCGGAATCGCTGTTGCGCGATCGCTGCATTACGGTGAAGGAGTTTGTCCGCTGCGTTGCCAAGTCGGAATTGTATAAGGAAAAATTCCTTTACAACAATTTCCAAACCCGGACGATTGAGTTGAATCTGAAGCATCTGTTGGGTCGTGCGCCCTACGATGAGTCGGAGGTGGTGGATCATTTGGATCGCTACCAGAACCACGGTTTTGATGCGGATATCGATTCTTATATCGATTCCGATGAGTATCAAAATGCGTTTGGGGATCACATTGTTCCCTACTACCGTGGCTTTAATACCCAGACGGGCCAGAAGACCGTTGGGTTTAATCGCATGTTCCGGATCTATCGGGGCTACGCGAATAGCGATCGCGCCCAACTAGAGGGGACGACGCCGCGTTTCTCGACGGAGCTGGGCCGCAATACGGCGACGGCGATCGTGGGGCCGTCGGGCTCGAATACGGGCTGGGCGTTCCGCAACTCGAAGGATCTGGGGGCGGGCAATCTGACGCCGACGTCCTTTGGCCAGAGCCAGAGCGATCGCCTGTACCGCATGGAAGTGACGGGGCTGCTGGGTCCTGGCTATCCGGCGGTGCGCCGCAGCAGCCGGGTCTTCACGGTGCCCTATTCTCGTCTGTCTGAGCAGATGCAGAAGGTGCAGCGGATGGGCGGCAAGATCGCTAGCGTGACGCCGGTTTAGAACCCGTTGGGGGTTTTAAGGTTGGGGAACGGGGCGACTTTTAGGGGTAGCTTCGTTCCCCTAGTGCCGTTTTAACGCCTTTGGTTTTTTTTGAAGGCGCTACGGATTTAGGATTCGATTTCAGGAGGTTTTATGCTCGGTCAAGCTCTTGCTGGGAAGTCTTCTAATACGTCCGCTGGGGCGCGTGTTTTTCGCTATGAGGTGACGGGTCTGGCGCAAAATGACCAGACGGATAATCGCGCGTTTCCGGTGCGTCGCAGTGGCAGTGTGTTTATCAATGTGCCCTACAGCCGCATGAATGAGGAGATGCAGCGCATCACCCGTCTGGGGGGCAAGATTGTGAGTATTTCGCCGGTGGTGGCGTCGGAGTCGGCGGTGGCTGACGAGTAGCCCGGTGTATGGGCTTCCCTCGGGGTGTCTCCAGGGATTGGGGGCTTCGGGGGGGCTGTTGGGTTATCTGTTCAGGGGGCGCGATCGCTAGTGGTAGGGATCGCGCCTATTTTTGTGGGTTGAGATGTGGTTTGAGGTGCGGGGGACGATGACTGAGGGTGAGATTTCGGCGGAGTCGCTGACGCTGGAGGAGGCGATCGCGAATTTACGCAGTGAAGATGCGAGTTTGCGGTATTACGCGGCCTGGTGGGTGGGGCGGTTCCGGGTGAATTTGCCGGAGGTGGTGGCGGCGCTGATTGAGGGGTTGAGCTATACGGCGGATCGGACGGAGGCGGGGGCGCTGCCGCTCCAGCGCAATGCGGCGCGGGCGTTGGGGAAGTTGGGCGATCGCGCGGCGGTTCCGGCGTTGATGGAGGGGCTGCGATCACCGGACCATTTTGTGCGGGAGGCGGCGGCCCAGTCCTTGGGGGCCTTGGGCGATCGCGCGGCGGTGCCGAGGCTGCTGGAGATGCTGGCGGGGGGGGTGGCGGCGGCGGTGCAGTTGCCCGGTAAGCCCCACCTGAAGGAGCCCTACGATGCGGTCCTGGAGGCGTTGGGGGATTTGGGGGCTACGGAGGCGATCGCCGCGATCGCGCCTTTCCTAGAACATCCGATGGCGAAGGTGCAGTATGCGGCGGCCCGTGCCCTTTATCAGTTGACGGGGGAGGCGGCCTACGGGGAGCGGCTGGTGACGGCGTTGGCGGGGCCGGATTTGCAACTGCGGCGCACGGCCATGGCGGATCTGGGGGCCATTGGCTACCTGGCGGCGGCCCCGGCGATCGCGCGGACCCAGGCGGAAAATAGCCTCAAACTCTATGCCCTCAAGGATTTGATGGAACATCCCAACGCCCAGGGCGGCGGCGGCGATGCCCCCTCGGACGATATCCGGGCGATCGCGGATCTGATGGACAGTTTGCTCTAGGACCGGCCGCTACCCTCGGGGGCGATCATCGCGCGATCGCCCCTAGCGCCTCCCCCAGGGGCCAGACTGGGTAATTCGGAGTTTTGATTTTGACATGGCTCCCCAGCGGGAATTTTATCGCCGCTCAAACCCTTACCTAGTCAAGCATTGCCAGGGCTTTTGGGGGGAGAGATGGCCCGGTCCATTGCACAATTCATATCCGTGTTTATACTGGACCTAGCGATGCCATTTTGAAAAGTCATACCCCCGCCATGTATCCCCCCACCCTCCTCCCCGAAAATTCGCGACCGTTTCTGACCTGGCAGCGGGTGTTGGACTGGGCCCAGGAGCATTACCGCTGTCGCACGTTCGCCAAGGATGAACGGATTCCGACCCGCCCCGGTTTGCTCTACCTGGTGCAGCGGGGGGCCGTGCGGCTGGTGGGGGCTTCGGCGACGCCGGTGGTGGATTTAGGCGGACTGGCGGATGAGGAGGGGGGCAGCAACCTGGAGCCGGAGGAGGCGTTTTTGGGGTTCGTGGGGCCGGGTCAGCCCTTTGAGATTGTGTCCCAGTCCCCCTTTGTGCTCCAGAGCTATGCCCATGTGGAGCGCACGAATGTGCTGTGGATGTATTGGAATGATTTGGACAATTGGCCCCATTTCCGGCGGGAGGTGCTCGATGCGTTTCGCTATCAGCATCAGCGGAAGTTGCTGTGGCTGAGTACGTTGGGGCAGCGGCGGACGATTGATCGGCTGTTGGGCTATTTGACGCTGCTGGTGGAGGAGTACGGGGAACCCTGTGAGTTGGGCTACTGTTTGCCCTGGCCGTTGACCCATGCCCAGATCGGCAGTGCGATCGGTTCGACGCGGGTGACGGTGACGCGGCTGATGGGGAAACTGCGGAAGCGCCAGTTGGTCTGTTCCCATGGGGAGAATTTGATTTGTTTGCCGACGGAGGTGCTGACCAGTGCGGTGCCTCGGGTGACGATGGAGCCCTAGGGCGTTTGGGGGGCTGGGGTGATCGAGGTGGCGGTTAATGGGTCTGCAATCTTTGGCCTGAAGTCCTTGCGCGATCGCGGATGGAGCCGGGGTGAATCTAGGGGCTGAAGTGGCTTCTTGTTTGGGGGGCTGGGACGATTTGGGTGATTGCTCCCTCCCCTTGCCCCATAAGGCTTCTGGGCAGGTTTGACGATTGCCCTAGGGCGATTGCTATCAAGGATGGGTATGGGTTGATGGTGGCTACGGGCTATGGATACGACCGTGGAGATGATTCCCTGTTCGCTTGAACATCTGCAAAGGCTGATGGAGGGGGCGGGGGCGTTCCAGGCGGCCTATGGGCTGCGGGTGGCGGATGGGTATTTACCGTTTGAAGGGGCGCTTCAGTACAGTTTTGAGGCGCTGGAATCTGCCCGGATTTGGCACCCGTGGCTGCCCTATCTGTTTGTGTTTCGCCCGGATCAGATGCTGGTGGGGTTTGGGGGATTTAAGGGGGTTCCTGATGCGGAGCGGATGGTGGAGATTGGCTATTCCATTGCTCCGGCGTATCAAGGTCGAGGGTTTGCTACCTGTGCGGCGGGGCAACTGATTGAGATTGCTTGGGCGTCGGGGGTGGTTGATGGGGTGTGTGCCCATACGTTGGCGGAGGGCGATGGGTCGGTGAGGGTGCTGGAGAAGTGTGGGATGGCGAAGGTGGCGGAGGTGCTGGATCCGGAGGATGGGGTGGTGTGGCGGTGGGTGATTGGGGCTCAATGATTTGGGCTGGGGTGGTGGAATGGGGGGCGATCGCGGTGGGGCGGATGGGGGGTGTTGGGGTGAGAATCAGGCAATAATGCTAAGCACGGGCGCGGGGATGGGGCGGGGCGATCGCGAGGGTCTGCCCCAGTTGGTTCCTGTGCTTGGCTAGTCCCTGTGCTTTGATGTGCTGATGACCAATGCGTCGCTTGTGGACCGGGCCCGCCAAGGGGATAGCGAGGCGATCGCCCTGTTGATGAACCAGTCCCTGGAGGCTCACCGGATTCGGGTGCGGGCCTGGTGGCAGGATCAATGTTTTCGGGTGGCGGCGGAAGGGGCGGCGGTGCCGGACCAGGATTTTTTGGTGGAGTTTGTGCGGCGGGGGATGCTGGGCCTGGGGTGCCGGACCCTGGCGCAGGTGGTGATTGAGGCGTATGGGCCGGGGGCGGCGGTGCCGGCGTGGTCGGTGCTGTTGGATCTGGTGCCGGTGCCCCTGTCGGAGGGGGGCGGAAGTTTGCGGGATGCGCCGGAGCGGCCGGTGCCGGATGCGCGGTTGCGGGTGCCGGTGGCGGATGGGGTGCGGCCGGGGCGGCCGGGGGCGCGGGTGGCGACGGCGGTGCGGCGACCGGGGCCGATGGTGACGCGGTTGCGCCGATCGCCGGGGCGGTGGGGGCTGTTTGCGGTGGGGCTGGTGAGTGCGATCGCGATCGCGGTCCTGGTGCGGCTGTGTTTGGTGATGCTGGCGGAATCGACGGTGTACCGGGCTCCGTTTGTGGGGGATGTGCTCCACAGTTTGGAGGTGGCGGAGTTTTTGAATTTGCTGTCCTTTGCGGTGCTGGGGATGGGGATGGGGCTGGTGGCGGCGATCGCGCGATCGCCGTGGGGCTGGCGGTTGGCGGGGGGGCTGACGATCGCCCTGGTGCCGCTGCTGTTTGCCCTGAGTCCGATGGTGCGCCATCACCTGTGGATCGAGGCGATCGCAGCGGATCGGGCCATGCCGGTGGTGCAGGTGCAGGGGGTGGCGAATGGGTTTCTGCGCGATCGCGTGGGGGACGGGGGCCTGTGGGGGTTTTATCGCTACACGGCCCAGTCCGCGATCGTGCCGGTGACCGCTGAGGAAATGCAAACGGCGGCAACCCTCGATCAGCAGGTGAATACCCTCCTGGCGGGGCTGTTGCGGCAAGAGGGCGATCGCGTGGCCCGGTGGATGGAGTGGGGCAGTTGGGGTCTGCGGTTTTTCTACTTCATGGTGGCGGCGGCCTCGGCCCTGTCCCACTTCCGGCGGGGGATGCGTCTGGGGTGGCGCTGGTTCCAAACCCCGGCGGGCGGCTAAGTTTCCCGTTAATCCTTAAAATCATCATCAACTAAACCCCGCCCCCGCTGGCTGTTGATCCCCTGGCCTTGGCTTGCTCTGGCCTGCCTTGGCATAACCGTTTCGGCCCGATCGCGAAACCCTAACCCCTAGAGGAGAGTTGAGAAGAATGGCGGACCTCGTGCTGGATGTGCGTGATTTGACCGTGGTGTTTCAGGGCGATCGCGGCACCGTCACGGCGGTCGATGGCATTTCCTTTCGGCTTGAGCGGGGGCGCACCCTGGGGCTGGTGGGGGAGTCGGGGTCGGGCAAATCCGTGACGGCCCTGGCGATCATGGGCCTGGTGGCGGATAACGGGACGGTGGCGGGGCGGCTGCAATTTTTGGATTCGGGGCCTGGGGCGGGGCAAGATTTGCTGACCTTGACGGAGGTGCAGCGGCAGGGCTATCGCGGGCGGCGCATTGCCATGGTGTTCCAGGAGCCCATGAGTGCCCTCAATCCGGTCTATACCTGCGGGTTTCAGCTACTGGAAGCGTTGCGGCAACACCGGGCGATCGCGGCGGCGGAGGCCCTGAAGATGGCGGCGGCGCTGTTGCAGGAGGTGCGGCTTTTGCCGTCGGATGAGGAATTGGTGGCGCGATCGCGGCGGGAGTTGGGCCTTGCGCCGGAGGAATCGGACACGGAAACTCGCAGCGTGCGTGAGGCGATCGCCCGGCGGGTGAACCAACAGAAGCGGGAATTGCTAGATCGCTACCCCCACCAACTGTCCGGCGGGCAACTGCAACGGCTGACGATCGCCATGGCCCTGGCGGGGGATCCGGCGATTTTGATTGCCGATGAGCCGACGACGGCGCTGGATGTGACGGTGCAGGCGTCGATTTTGAAACTGCTGAAGGAATTGCGCGATCGCCGGGGCATGGCGATGCTGTTTGTCACCCATGATCTGGGGGTGGTGGCGGACATTGCCGATGAGGTGGCGGTGATGAATCGCGGGCGGATCGTGGAGGCGGGGCCGGTGGCGGAGATTTTTAGCCAGCCCCAGGATCCCTACACCCAAGGGCTGTTGGCCTGCCGTCCCAATCCCCACCGCACGGCGGCGCGGCTGCTGACGGTGGCGGATTTTGTGGCCCAGCGCAATGGATCCGGTGGGGTGGATCTGGCGGATCAAAGCTGTTCTGCTCTCGTACCAGCCCTGGAGCCGATCGCGGACGGACCTGAAAAGTTTGGACCTGAGTCGGTGGAAGCGGAAACGCGATCGCCGCTGCTGTCCGTGCGGCAACTGCGGGTGACCTATCCCGTGCGGGGGGCGTGGGGGCAAACGCGGCGCTATGTGATGGCCGTCAATGGGGTGTCCTTCGACCTCTTTCCGGGGGAAACCCTGGGGCTGGTGGGGGAGTCGGGCTGTGGGAAAAGCACCCTGTCGCGGGCGATTTTGCGGCTGGTGAATGCGTCGGAGGGGCGGGTGTATTTTGATGGTCAAGACGTGTTTGCCCTGCGGGGGGCGGCGCTGCGGCGGCTGCGGCAGGATTTGCAGATTGTGTTTCAGGATCCCTTTGGGTCGCTGGATCCACGGCTGCGGGTGGGGGCGGCGATCGCGGAACCGTTGACGATCCATCGCCCCGACTGGTCCACAAAACGGCGGCGCGATCGCGTGGCGGAACTCCTAGAGCGGGTGGGGTTGGAGGCGTCCAGTGGCGATCGTTTCCCCCACGAATTTTCCGGCGGCCAGCGGCAGCGCATCTGCATCGCCCGAGCCTTGGCCCTCAATCCCCGCTGCATCATTTGCGATGAGTCCGTGTCGGCCCTGGATGTGTCCGTGCAGGCCCAGGTGCTCAATCTGCTGAAGGATTTGCAGGCGGAATTGGGGCTGGCCTATCTGTTCATTTCCCATGACCTGAGCGTGGTCAAGTTCATGAGCGATCGCATCGCCGTGATGAAGGATGGGCGCATCGAGGAGCTGGGGACGGCCCACCAGGTCTATTTCCAACCCCAGCAGCCCTACACCCAAACCCTGATCGCGGCGGTGCCGACGGTGGATCTCGATCACCTGCGCCAGCGTCAGCATCGGGGCGATCGCGCCAGCTAGGGCCGAGATCAGGACTGAGAACCTAGAAAAGGCACCGCGTCAAGGAATTTAGGAAAATTTGGATCATTGGTCGCAATTGGCAGCAATTTGGATCGATTCTGCAAGGGGCGATCGCGAATCGCAGCACATTGCAACCGACGATCGCGGGGGTGCGAGCCGTTGCTCCCGTGGCTGTAAATCCCCCTATCGAGGCCCGCCCAGCCATAGAAAAAGTCGCTAACCTAAAGGGTAATCAATGGCTTGATTAAGACGCGGTGAAGCGGACGGAATTTTCAGGGCTTTGGGGTGGGCCGCGCGATCGCGGTGATCCCCGGCCCCATTGACCCCATTGCTCTGGCAAACCCAGCTAAACCGCTGACGCAATCAGCAACTGAAATCGTTGTTTCATGAGGCAGCCGACGGGTTATGAAACGCACATCTACGGACGCGATCCAAACTTGGGATGATGCAAACGATTTGGACGTTTTGGTGGTGGATAAGCGATCGGGCAAGCGGGCCAATGCGGCCAAGGCGCGCCGACGCAACCGCCGCTACGGTAAACGGCTGTTGAATGTGCAATTGCGGGCGAATCAGACGGAAAGTTTTGATGATTGGGAGGATCTCGCCTAGGACTTTTCCAGGTATTTTGATCGCGCTTTATTCAGCGGTTTATGTGGGCGCTCTGGGGGTGGATTGATCCAGTTCATCCAATTCCCGGAGCGTTTGCCGTTGGGGCCGAAATTGGCCGCTGGTGAAAGTTGATGGATCAGATGGATCAGATGGATCAGGCGGCGCGATCGCGCGGTTCCCCCAGGATTGGCAGGGCTTCGATCGGGAGCCAGCAGGCGGCTTGGTGGGTGTGGCCGGGGCGATCGCCTTTGGTTTCTAGGGGGGGCCGTCCCTGGTGGCAGCGATCGCGAACCACGGGGCAGCGGGCCGCAAAGGGACAGCCCTGCGGGTAATCAATCAAATCCGGCGGAAATCCGGGGATGGCGATGAGGCGATCGCGGGGCCGATCCAGCCGGGGCAAACTGTTGAGCAAACCGATCGTGTAGGGATGGCGGGGGGCGCGGTAGAGCTCATCGCGCTGCGCCACCTCCACCACCTGACCGGCATACATCACCACCACGCGATCAGCCAGCCCCGCCAGCAGGGCGAGATCATGGGTGATCCACAGGGTCGCCATGCCCAAGTCCCGCTGCAATTCCTGCACCAGTTCGACGATTTGCGCCTGCACGGTCACATCCAACGCCGTCGTCGGTTCATCGGCAATCAGCAAATCCGGTTCGCAGGCCAGGGCCATGGCGATCGCGAGGCGCTGGCGCATCCCGCCGGAAAATTGGTGGGGATATTGGCCCAGCCGCTCCGCCCCCGAGGGGATGCCCACGCGCTCAAGCCACGCGATCGCCCGCTGCTGGGCCGCGTCCCGATCGAGCTTGAGATGTCGCCGCAGGCCCTCCGTCAACTGTCGCCCCACCGTAAGGACCGGATTGAGCGCCGTCATCGGATCCTGAAACACCAACCCAATGCGCCGCCCTCGGATGTTCCGCAGCGATCGCTCCGGCAGTTGCAGCAAATCCACCCCATCAAAATTCGCCGTGCCCCCGGTCACCCGTCCCGGCGGCGACGCAATCAGGCCCAGGATCGAGAGCATCGTCACGCTTTTGCCCGACCCGGACTCCCCCACGATCCCGAGGGTTTCCCCCGCCGCCACCTCGAAACTGACGCCATTGACCGCCTGGACCGTGCCCTCGGGCGTCGAAAACTGGGTTTTGAGATCGCGGACGCTCAGGAGGGGGGCCATGGGCTGGGGCTGGGGGAGTTTGGGGGAAATTGGGGAATTTGGGGAATTTGCCCTAAAGGATAGCGTCTGAACCCGGCGCGATCGCACCCTCAATCCTTGGGGTATGGCCTTTGACGGGGCTTGGCCGCGATCGCTATGACTGGATTGAAATGAGCAGAATTTTGATCCGCCCCATGCCCAACGCCCAACGGTTTGCTCAATGGGCCCTTTTGGCCCCCATCGCCCTAGCAATGGCCCTCGATCGCCCCGCGATCGCCCATCCCGAACCCGCCCCCGTCCCCCGAGAATGTCGCGCGCAACTGGTCGAAAACCCTGACCCAAACCAAGGCTACGAATTTGTCGAAGAGAACAACTGCCCCATTCTGACCGGCACCTTCAGCGATGGGGAATGGGACGTGACCTTGGGGCTGTGGGAACCGGGGGCCTATCTGTATCGCCACCACAACCGCCGCACGGGGGAGCGGATGGAAATTATTGATTTCCTGATCTTCGGCACCACGGAACGGACCCACTACAGCTTTGCCCATGAGGGGGTTCGCCATGTGGTGACCTTCCGGCGGGAAGACCCGGACTGGATTCGCCTAGAAATTTTTCACCCGGAGACCCATCGCCGCCTCCTCAACCGGTTGCTACGGCGATCGCGTAACCCTCTATCATGAGTCACCGAGACAAAACCCTGCTGGACCGGATCGATACGGACCTTTTTACATGAGCCTTTCCATGACGAACTGGGCCGCGATCGCGGACCTGCCCACCCTGCGCGATCGCCTGCTGACCTTGCTGTGTGAGCGGGCCTATCGGGAGGGGGATTTTACGCTCTCGTCGGGGCAGCCCAGCCGCTACTACATCAATTGCAAACCGGTGACGCTGCACCCTGAGGGGGCCTTGGCAATCGGGCGGCTGCTGCGCGATCGCCTGCCTAGCGACACCGATGCGGTGGCGGGCCTGACCCTGGGGGCGGATCCGATCGTGTCGGCGGTGAGCGTCGTCTCTGCCCTGGCGGATGCGCCGATTAATGCCCTGATCGTCCGCAAGGAGGCCAAGGGCCACGGCACGATGGACTACATCGAAGGGCCAACCCTCAAGGCCGGGGCGACGGTGGTGGTGCTGGAAGATGTGGTGACTACGGGGAATTCGGCCCTGAAGGCGGTCGATCGCCTGGTGGCGGCGGGGTATCGGGTCGATCGCGTTCTGGCGATTGTGGATCGGCAGCAGGGGGGCGCGGAACTCTACCGCGATCGCGGCCTTGCCTTTGAGGCCCTGTTCCGGCGCGAGGAATTGAGCGATCGCTGGGCCACGCTCCAGGCATCCCAAAGCTAAGGTTCGTTTCCGCTATTCCTGAAATTTTTCCAACCTTTTTCCAACCCTCGTTTTGCAATTGGAGTCAATCCCCGTGACCACGCAACTGTTGACCGATCAAGTGGCCGTGATTACCGGCGCATCCCGAGGCATTGGCCGCGCCACCGCGATCGCCCTGGCAACGGAAGGGGCCAAGGTGGTGATCAATTACGCCGCCTCTAGTGCCGCCGCTGAATCCCTCGTGGCGGAGATCGCTGAACTGGGGGGCCACGCGATCGCCGTGAAGGCCGATGTGTCGAAGTCGGACGAGGTGGATGCCCTGGTGAAAGCCACCCAGGACGCCTTTGGGGGCCGCATTGACGTGTGGGTGAACAACGCCGGCATCACCCGCGACACCCTGCTGCTGCGGATGAAGCTGGAAGACTGGCAGGCGGTGATGGACCTCAACCTCACGGGGGTGTTCCTCTGCACCAAGGCCGTCAGCAAAATTATGCTCAAGCAGCGATCGGGCCGCATCATCAACATCGCCTCCGTGGCGGGGCAAATGGGCAACCCCGGTCAGGCGAACTACAGCGCCACCAAGGCCGGTGTGATTGGCTTCACGAAAACCGTGGCGAAGGAATTGGCGAATCGCGGCATCACCGTCAATGCCGTCGCTCCGGGTTTTATTACAACGGACATGACCGAGGGCCTCGCGGCGGATGAAATCCTCAAATTCATTCCCCTCAACCGCTACGGCAAACCCGAAGAGGTGGCGGGGGCGATTCGCTTCCTGGCGGCGGATCCGGCGGCGGCCTACATCACCGGCCAAACCCTCAATGTGGATGGCGGTATGGTGATGGCCTAGGCGGCAGGGGCTGGGTGGGTCGGTGGGGGCTGGGCGGGGAAATCCCGCCCCTACGGTGTTTCCAGGGTTTCAAGGGTGCCCGTAGCCGCCACCGCCCGGAGTTTCGATGACGATCGCGGCTCCGGCTTCCACATCCCGGCTGGCGGTGCCCGGTAGGATTTCGCGATCGCCGTTGGCCCGTTCTAGGATGTTGCGGCCCGGTTGGCCCGGTTGCCCCCCTGCGAGACCCTCGGGCGCGATCGCGCGGCGATTGGACAAAATGCCGACGGCCATGGCTTCCCGGAAGCGGATTTTGCGGATAACGCCGTTGCCGCCGTGGTAGCGCCCTGGGCCACCGCTGCCCTGCCGGATGCGAAATTCTTCTAGCAGCACCGGAAAGCGCCATTCCAACACCTCCGGATCCGTCAGGCGCGAGTTGGTCATGTGGGTCTGGACCGCATCGGTGCCGTGGAAGCCGTTGCCCGCGCCGGAGCCGCCGCAGATGGTTTCGTAATATTGGTGGCGCTCATTCCCAAAGGTGAGATTGTTCATGGTCCCTTGGCTGTGGGCCAGGATGCCCAGGGCGCTGTAGAGGGCATCGACGATCGCCTGGGAGGTTTCCACATTGCCCGCCACGACGGCGGCGGGGGCGCTGGGGGCCAGAAGGCTGCCCTCGGGGATGTGGATGGTCAGGGGGGCGAGGCAACCGGCATTGAGGGGGATGGCGTCGTCCACGAGGGTGCGGAACACGTACAGGACGGCGGCCTTGGTGATGGCGGCGGGGGCATTGAAGTTGTTGGGCTGCTGGGGGGAGGTGCCGCTGAAGTCAATGCGGGCCAGGTGGGAAGATCCCAGGCGATCGCGCTCTACGGTAATGCTCACTTGGATTTGGGCACCGCTGTCGAGGCGGACGGTGGCGCTGCCGTCGGTGAGGGCCGCGATCGCGCGGCGGACACAGGCTTCGGCGTTGGTCTGCACATGGTGGGTGTAGGCCCGCACCGTATCGAGGCCGTGGGTGGCGATCGCCCGCTCCAGTTCCCGAATGCCCCGCTCGTTGGCGGCGATTTGCGCTTGCAGATCCGCGAGGTTTTGCTCCGGGTTGCGGGCGGGGTGGGGGCCTTTTGTTAGATGTTCCCGTAACGTGGCCTCCTGGAATTCGCCGTTTTCGACGATCAGGACGTTATCGAGCAGGACGCCTTCCTCCGCGATCGCGGTGCTGTGGGGGGGCATGGAACCGGGGGTGATGCCGCCGATGTCCGCATGATGGCCGCGCGAGGCGACGAAAAAGTCCGGGCGATCGCCGGAATCGACGAAAACCGGCGTAATGACCGTGATATCGGGCAAATGGGTGCCGCCGTTGTAGGGATTATTGGAGGCGTAGACCTGGCCGGGAACGAGGGTCGCGCCGCGATCGCGCAGGAGGGCCACCACGCTTTCGCCCATGGAGCCCAGGTGGACGGGGATATGGGGGGCATTGGCGACCAGTTGCCCCGCCCCATCGAACAGGGCGCAGGAAAAGTCTAATCGTTCCTTGATATTGACGGAATGGCTGGTATTTTGCAGCGTCACGCCCATCTGTTCCGCGATCGCGCTGAAGAGATTATTGAAAATTTCCAGCTTCACCGGATCGACCCGCTGAGGATCAATGCTTTGGGCTTTAGTTGGGGTGTCGGTGGCCGTGGGTGCGATCGCGGCGGCTTGGCGAGTAAAAATTAGGCCGCCCGTGTCATTCATCGTCGCCGCCCAGCCCGGTTCGAGGATATTGGTGCCCGTGGTTTCCAGGATCGACGCGGGTCCGACCAACTGATCTCCCGGCTGCAACTGCTCCCGCCGAAAAATGGGCGCATCCCACCAGCGATCGCCCGTAAACATGGGCCGCACGGCGATGGGGACGGGGGGATGCGATCGCGTTTTGGCCAATTGCTGCTCCGGCGGGGCCACGCTCCCTTCAATAAATTCCAGGGCGATCGCCTCCACCACCAGGGGTTTATCGGCCATGACAAAGCCATAGTGCCGCCGGTGCAGATCCTCAAAACTGGCCCGCAGCAGATCCGGCGGCCCGTAGGGGACCACCAGGGGCGAGTCGGTGCCGCCATAGCGCAGGCGCACGGTGGCGATCCGCTGGGCGGGCTGGCCGATGACCGTTTCCAGTTCCCTGGCGATCGCGGCAAAAGCCTCCTCCAGCACCGGCGCGATCGCATCATCGAGGGATTGTTCAATGGCCCGCTCGCGGATTTCCCGCACCGCCGCCAAACCCATGCCATAGGCCGACAGCACCCCCGCGTAGGGATGGATAAAAATCCGCGTCATGCCCAGGGCGTCCGCGATCGCGCAGGCATGTTGTCCCCCCGCCCCGCCGAAGCAGCACAGGACCGATCGCGTCACGTCCACCCCCCGCTGGATCGATATTTTTTTAATCGCATTGGCCATGTTCTCCACCGCGATCGCCAGAAACCCCGCCGCCACCGCCTCGGGCGCGCGATCATCCCCCGTCGCCGCCAGAATCCGCGCCGCCAATGCCGCAAAGCGATCGCGCACCACCGCCCCATCGAGGGGTTGATCCCCCGTCCGCCCAAACACCGGCGGGAAAAATTCCGGTTGCAGCTTCCCGACGCGCACATTGCAATCGGTCACCGTCAGCGGCCCGCCCCGCCCATAGGCCGCCGGTCCCGGATTTGCCCCCGCCGACGCCGGACCCACCCGATAGCGCAGGCCATCGAACTGCAAAATCGAGCCGCCCCCCGCCGCCACCGTATGGATCGCCATCATCGGCGTCCGCAGCCGCACCCCCGCCACCTCCGTCTCGAACTGGCGCTCATACTCGCCGCCGTAGCGGGCCACATCCGTCGAGGTGCCCCCCATATCGAACGTAATCAAATCATCAAAGCCCGCCGCCAAGCAGGTTTGCACCGCCCCGACAATGCCCCCCGCTGGCCCCGACAGCACGCTGTCCTTCCCCTGGAACCGGGCCGCTGGGGTGAGGCCGCCGTTGGACTGCATGAAGAAGAGGGGTAAGTGATCGGCTGGGTCCGTGGGGGTATGGTCCCCGGCCCCCAGTTCCGCCACAACGCGATCGACGTAGCGCCGCAGGATGGGGGACAGGTAAGCATCGACTGCCGTTGTGTCCCCCCGGCTGACGAATTTTATTAAAGGGCTGACCTGGTGGGAGACGGAGATTTGGGTGAAGCCGATCGCCCGGGCGATCGCGGCAATTTGGGTTTCGTGGTCCGGGTAGCGGTAGCCATGCATCAAGGCGATCGCGCAACTGTGGATCCCTGCCCGGAATGCTTCCCGAAGCTGGGCCGCGATCGCCGCGCGGGCATCGGCATCGAGGGGGCGCACCACCTGACCGTGGGCATCGATCCGTTCCGCCACCTCCACCACCCGCTCATAGACCAGATCCGGCCGCTGGATTTCCAGGGCAAAAATATCGGGCCGATGCTGGGGGCCAATGCGCAGGGCATCCCGAAACCCTTCGGTCACCACGAGAACGACGCGATCGCCCTTCCGTTCCAGGAGGGCATTGGTGGCGACGGTGGTGCCGGTTTTGATCGCCGCGATCGCCTCGATGGGCACGCGATCGCCCGGTTGCAGCCCCATCAAATCGCGAATGCCCTGGACCGGCGCATCGCCGTAGCGCTCCGGATTTTCCGATAGGAGCTTGTGGGTGACCACCGTTCCATCCGGTCGCAGGGCCACCAAATCCGTGAACGTGCCGCCGCGATCGATCCAAAAATGCCAGCGGCCCGTGGGGTTAGAAGCAGGGGGAATCGTCATGGCAAAAGCACTTTGAAAAGGCAACGGCGGTGGGGGGCTCCCTAGTTCAGGATACCGAAGCGTCCATGGCCCCCGAAACTGGGCCGAAAAGGGGGGTGGGCGTCCGGAGTGATCGCGGGTGGGGATCAAAAATTTGGCCGAATCTTCCCCTTTTTCGGAGAGGAGTTCTAGCATAAGAACGTGGCCGATCCCTCTTCCCCCCTGATGGCATTGCGTGAAGGGCGGTGGTTCAAGCTGATCTGCGGCGCGAGCTTCCAGCACCTTCCCGCCATTCGCAGCCTCGCCCTAGCCTATGGTCTCGCTGGGGCGCATTGTATTGATGTGGCTGCCGATCCGGCGGTGGTGGCGGCGGTGCGGTCCGCCTGGGCGATCGCCCCAACCCTAGGATTCACCCCGCCCTCCTGGACGCCGCCCTGGCTGATGGTGAGCCTCAATGACGGGGAGGATCCCCATTTCCGTAAAGCGTTTTTTGATCCGGCCACCTGCCCGCCGGATTGCCAGCGCCCCTGCGAACAGGTGTGCCCCACCCAGGCGATCGCGGCGTGGCCCAATAGCGCAGGGATTACTCCTGGGATTCTAGAACCGTTGTGCTACGGCTGCGGGCGCTGTTTGCCCGTGTGTCCCCATGGGCGGATCATTGCCCACTATCGCGGTCTGTCGCCGGTGCGGGTGGGGCCGCTGCTGTTGGAGATGGCCCCGGATGCCCTGGAAATCCATACGCAAATTGGCCGCGATCGCGCCTTCGAGCGGCTGTGGCGGGTGATTGCGCCGGATTTGCTGGGGCAGATCAAACTGGTGGCCGTCAGTTGTCCGGGCGGCCCGGGCCATGGGGACTACCTCAAAACCCTGTACGACATCATGGCTCCGGATTTGGCGATCGCGGACTGTGCCCTGCTCTGGCAAACGGACGGACGCCCCATGAGCGGCGACATCGGCGGCGGCACCACCCACGCGGCGATCGCCCTGGCCCAGGAAACCCTTGCCCTCAATCTCCCCGGCTTTGTGCAGTTGGCAGGCGGCACGAACGACCACACCTGGCCCAGACTGCAAGCCCTGGGGCTCCTCGACGCGATCGCGGGGGTGGCCTACGGGGGCTATGGGCGATCGCAACTGCAACCGATCTTTGACGAACTCGACGCGATCGCCCACGATCGCGGCCAAGCCCTCAACCTAGAGGACATCCCCCCCCTACTGCACCGGGCCGTGGACCGCGCCCGCGCGATCGTTGGCCTCCATCACCCCGCCCCCGCCACCCCCATGCCCCCCTAAATCCCCCGGCTCCCCTGGATCCACCCCTTCATATCCCCCTTTTAATTGCCCCCTTACCGTCCCCTTTGCATGGCTAGCCCCGACTCCCAAGCCCCCCGCACCCCCAGCCACGGCCCCGAGGCGATCGACCTGGGCCGCACCCAACGCACCGACGACCTCGGACAACTCCTCGCCATCCTGCCCGAGGCCATCCGCCAAGCGGTCCTGGCCCATCCCCAGCACCGGGATCTCATCGAAGTGGTCATGGACCTCGGGCGGCTCCCCGAAGCGCGTTTTCTGCACGGGGCCGAATACCTGAGCGATCGCCCCATCACCCGCGACGACATCGACCACAGCATCAACCGCGTGGGCCACTTCGGCGGCGACAACCGGGCGGGCCTCGAACAAACCCTCCACCGCATCAGCGCCATCCGCAACCGCCAGGGCCACATCATCGGCCTCACCTGCCGCGTGGGCCGCGCCGTCTTTGGCACCATCGCCATGATCCGCGACCTGGTGGAAACGGGCCGCTCCATCCTCATGCTCGGTCGTCCCGGCGTCGGCAAAACCACCGCCCTGCGCGAAATTGCCCGCGTCCTGGCCGATGACCTCGACAAGCGCGTCGTGATCATCGACACCTCCAACGAAATCGCAGGGGACGGCGACGTGCCCCACCCCGCGATCGGCCGCGCCCGCCGGATGCAGGTGGCCACCCCCGAACTCCAGCACCAGGTGATGATCGAAGCGGTGGAAAACCACATGCCCGAAGTGATCGTCATTGACGAGATCAGCACGGAACTGGAAGCCCTGGCCGCCCGCACGATCGCGGAGCGGGGCGTTCAACTGGTCGGCACCGCCCACGGCAACCAGCTCGCCAACTTGATCAAAAACCCAACCCTCTCCGACCTCGTCGGCGGCATCCAGTCCGTCACCCTCGGGGACGAAGAGGCGCGGCGGCGCGGCTCCCAGAAAACCGTCCTGGAACGGAAAGCCCCCCCCACCTTTGAAATCGCCGTGGAAATGCAGGAACGGCAGCGTTGGGTGGTCCATGAGGATGTGGCCACCACGATTGATACCCTCCTGCGGGGCCGCGCCCCCGAAACCCAAACCCGCACCGTCAGCGACGAGGGCAAGGTCACCGTGACCCGGGAGCTACCGGGCGGCGGCGGCGGAGCCCTGCGTCCCAATGCCCCGCGCGAAATGACGACTCCGGGCGGTTGGCGCACCTCGGGCCGCATGGTGCCCCTGCCCGCTGGCCCGACCCTGGTGACGACGCCGACGGTGGCGGTGCCCCTCACACCCGCCCAGGAGTTTCAGCAGTTGCTTGATCGCTCGGAGCGCCTCGGTTTGGCCCCGACGGAGGATGACGGGCGCATTGAGGGATTTACCTACATTTACCCCTACGCCATCAGCCGCCACCAGCTTGAGCAGGCCATCAGTTTGCTGGATTTGCCCGTGCTGTTAACTAAAGAGTTGGATACGGCGGATGCGGTCATTGCCCTGCGATCGCACCTGAAGAACCACACCAAATTGCGCCATCTGGCCAAGGCGCGCCAACTGCCGATCTATATCGTCAAGAGCAACAGCACGGTGCAGATTGGCAAGACCCTCAAGCGCATCCTCAAGCTGGAGGACGAGGTGGACGAAAGCCCGTCGGAAACCCTGGATCTGCGGCTGCTCAGCAACCACGGCAGTGATGATGAAATGGAGGCCCTGGAGGAGGCGCGCCTCGCGGTGGAGCAGATTGTTCTGCCGAAGGGTCAGCCGGTGGAGCTGCTGCCGCGATCGGCCAAGGTGCGGAAGATGCAGCATGAGCTGGTGGAGCATTATCAACTCACGTCCAATAGTTTTGGCGATGAGCCCAATCGCCGCCTGCGGATCTATCCGGCCTAGGGGCTGGGGCGATCGCGGGGGGAGAGGATCCAAGGCCGCGATCGCCCCTGGCTGTTGCAAATCTGAATGGGTTTTGTGATTGTGGTTCGGCGCGATCGCGGCACCGGCCCCAAAAGGACAAAAACCAGCTAAAAATGCACAAAAAAAACTTCTCAACCCAGGGGAGGGAGAGAAGCCAATCCTTCATTAATTATGGGGGAAATGCGCTTTGTAGCGAGCGGGGGCAAATGACTACTGGTTTGGGGAACCTTTAAGTCAGGGGGAATTGCCTTCCCGATCTGGCGCATGAATCTATAATGGGCGGCGCTTGTTTGCGTTGCTGTTTAAATTTCTCGCGGGGATGTCCAAGTTATGTATAACTTCGGCCCGCGCCGCGATCGCGCCCTTGAAAGCCCAGGGAAGCCTAGCTAGCCCCCAATGCCCAGACGACCGGCGAGGCTCGGGGTCAGGGGCAGCAGGGTGGCCACCATCAGGAAGAGCACCAGCAAACCCAGGGCGGCGCGGGCGTCGTCCGGTTCGCTGAGTTCTTCGAGGGCGGGCCGCTCCAGATCCCGTTGCAGGAAGACGATCGCGATCGCCCAGTAGAGGGCCAGGGGCGTGGTCAAGGACGCCAAAGCCAGCAGGACCAGGGTGCCGATGGTGGTGCGGCGGGCGACGGTGCGGCCATAGATGGCCTGGACGATGCGGCCCCCGTCCAGTTGCCCCGCCGGTAGGAGGTTGATGGCATTGATCACTAGGCCCAGCCAGCCCACCACCACCAGGGGATCGATATCCACGGTGGTATTGGTCAGTTCCGCCCCGAGGACGAGTTTAGCCAGGGTACCCACGAGGATTGAGCCCTGGAAAAATTCAGCCGGGATTTGGAAGGGGCTGCCAGGATGGGACAGCTCAAGGCCCACCAGCAGGAACAGCAGGGAGAGGATGCCCCCCGCGATCGGCCCCGCGAGGGCGATGTCGCACAGGGTTTGGCGGTTGGGCAACAGCGACAGAAATCGGTTGAAGGAGCCAAAGGAGCCGATCTGGAGCACCGGCAGGAAGAAGGGCAGGCTGAGCTTGACGTTTTCCCGGCGGGCAACGATTTGGTGGGCCAGTTCGTGGGTGCCTAAAACCGCCAGCAGGCCGAGGCCAATGGGGAGGGTTTCGGCGAAGCGATCGGGGCTCTGGAAGAGGTCAAATCCCAAGAGCAGACCGCTGGCGGCAAAGCAGGTGGCTCCGGTGGCGATCGCGAGGAACCCAACTAAAATCGTTTGGCCGATGGAGAGGGGTTTGGGGTCGTTGCTGCTGGGCAGGACGACGACGGTGGGCCGCTTTTCGGCGTTTTCGATCATGAACAGGCGGTAGCGATCGCCCAGGCGCTCCGTCAGTTTTTGGCTGAGGGTGGTGTGGACCGCCACGGGATCGGCCCCCCGTAAATTGCCCTTGAAGATGGCCCCGTCCTGGAAGGGGGTCGTTTCCGTCACGAAATAGGTATCAATGCCGAAAATGCCCTGGATCGCCTTGAGGTCATCGGCGGGCATGGGGTGCAGGTCAGGGAAATTCGGCTGGCCCTGGGGCATGGGGGGCAGGGGCGATCGCGCCGGATCTTCGGTGCCATCCGTCGGGGTTGGCTCCGCGATCGCGGGGGGCGGCGGCGGCGGCAGTTCCTTCGCCAGGGTCCGCAGGCGGTTGCCCAGGGCGATATAGAGACCCGTGGACAGGGCCAGCACCAGCAGCACCCCCGCCAAACTCAGGTAAATGCCAAAGGCAAACAGCAGGAAAAACACCAGCCAAGGCAGCATCAGCACCACCGACTGCAACCAGGCCAGCACCCCAAGCTTGCCGTAGGGACGGGCGCGATAGAACCCCCACCCAAGGATCACCGCCGCTGATGTGGCGATCGCGACGGTGGCGAAATTTTCAAATGCGAACGGCATGGCCGGTGGTCTTCCTCTCTGCTGCAATGGGCTAGGCAACGCTGAAGCGACGACCCCACGGCTGCCGAAAGGGGGCCAAATGCCCGCTGGGTCGGCTCGGAATCATCCTATCGCACGGCCTAGGATCGCCGATCGCGCGGGGGGAGCGGAATGCCGAACCATGGCCGAGGGGTTTGGAAGGGCTAGGGGCTGGCATCGGTGGGGGCGATCGCCGCGATCGCGGGGCGCACCTGCCCCCCATGGTCCGCCAAAAGCCGTTCCGCCGCCGCCAAATCCAGGCCGGTCCAGTGCATCACCAGGGCGAGCTTGACCCGATTCCCGGCGCGATCGAGCAGGGCCGCCGCCTGTGATCGCCCGCAGCCCGTCAAATCCCGCACAATCCGCACGGCGCGATCGCGCAATTTTGTATTCGTCACCGCCACATCCACCATGCGATTGCCGTAGACCTTACCCAGGTGGACCATCGCCCCGGTGGAGAGAATATTTAAGGCCATTTTTGTGGCGGTGCCCGCCTTCAGCCGCGTGGATCCGGCGAGGATTTCCGGCCCGGTCAACAGGCGAATGTCCGCATCCACCCCATCACCGGGCGGCGGCACTTGGTCCACCGGCACGCAGGCCATGAACACGGTCTTGGCTCCGGCGATGCGGGCGGCGTTGATGGCCCCGTGGACATAGGGCGTGGTGCCGCCAGCGGTGATGCCCACCACCGTATCGAGGGGGCCGATTTGGCGCTGGGCGATCGCGGCGGCCCCATCCTCTGCCCGATCTTCGAGGGCTTCAGAACTGCGCACCAGGGCGGCCTCGCCTCCGGCCAAAATTCCCTGCACCATTTCGGGATCCGAGCAGAAGGTGGGGGGACATTCCGCCGCATCCAGCACCCCGAGCCGTCCGCTGGTGCCCGCCCCCACATAGAACAGCCGCCCGCCCAATCGCAACGACGCCGCCGCCAAATCAATCGCCCGCGCCAAGGGCTCCCGCGCCCCCGCGATCGCCGCGACGGTTTTGAGATCCTCCTGGTTGAACAAATCCACCAGCTCCAGCGACGATCGCCGGTCGAGATCCTGGCTGGCGGGATTGGCCTGCTCCGTCAGCAGATGGCCGCGATCGTCACCACTGGCGATCGCGGGGGATACGGGGGCGTCTACAGACTCATTCGGCATGGTTAGGCGATCGGTGACGGGTGATCGGTCATGGGAAATGGGACGATGGCCCACCCCTAGGATCCTACTTGCAGCAGGGTCGCCCGCACCGGCACCACCCCATCCTCAAAACTGTTGAGGCACAGGGCCGCCTTCTGGGACAGATCCAGCACCCGCTCACCGATATAGGGACCGCGATCGTTGACCCGCACAATGGCGCGATCGCCGCTCTCCTGATTTTCCACCAGCAAAAAAGTCCCAAAGGGCAACGTTTTATGGGCCGCCGTCATGGCGTATTGGCTAAAGGTTTCCCCATTGGCCGACAGCCGCCCGTGGAAGTAGGGGCCATACCACGAGGCCAACCCCGCGATCGCCTGCCCCGTCTCCCGCAGGCCGTACATGATCATCTGCCCATCCACCAGGGAAAAGGGCTGTGCCCCATAGGCTTCGCGGATGTGGTTGGCCCACTCCACCGCCACCAGGTCCGGATCCCGCCGCAGCCGTTCCGTCACCGCCGCCGTAATCGTAAACAACAGCCGATTGCCCACATACAGGGCCGGACGATCGCCCCGACGCCCCGGACGCACCGCCGCCGGATCAAAATCATCCCGGACCACGGCGGCCCGCAACTGGCCCGCAAACTGCTCCGCCTGCTGCCCGCTGAAAAAGGTCGCGATCGCCACCCCGCGCGCCGTCACCTGGAACGGAGCCACATCCCCAAAGGCCGCCACATTGGCCCGGTAACTCACCGCCACCTCCTGATCCGTGGCCGCGCCCGCGCCGGGATTGCCCAGCAGCCAGCTCAAGCCCATGAGCCACCCCTGGGGTTCGATCTCCCCTGGGGCTGCCGTCGGGGTAGCCGCCGAGCCGGTGTCCCAGGTGGCAGATTTGGCAGAACTCCCCGGATCCGCCCCCGCCCCGCCCGTAGAGGTGCTGGAGACCAGGGACGCTTCGGTGGCCCCTTCGATCTGTGACCCCAGGGCTTCCTCAATGGGTAGGTTCGGCCGACATAAGTCAAATCCGTTGCGGGCATCCAGGGCACTAGAGGCGACGGTGGGACCGAGCCACTGGGCCTGCAACTGGCGCAGGCGACTGGTGGTTTCTCGGGCCATGGCCACAACCCCCGCTTGCCAATGGGGGGCGGTGGCGATCGCCCGGACCGCCTGGGAGGGTTGCCCCTGGGGAGCCGGTTTCGCCGAGGATGACACCGCCGCGTGCGCCTCCGACGACTGTTCGGCGATCGCCACCGCCCCAGAGGTCATCGGTCGATTGCCCGTGCCGCCCATTGACGCACGCCCGGACAATCCGGCGACGAGGGGGGACAGGCTCCCGAGCCAGCCCTGGGTCAGACAGGCGATCGCCCAAACAATTCCAAGTAATGGCATAACGTTGCAGACTCTCAATCCCTGGCTATGGTGCATCGCATCAAATCGCGCCGCCGCCGCCCCCCTGGAACCCTAGACAATCCTACGGATCCTCAGGGGGGGTGCCCATGGCCGACGGGGGCGGTTAAACGCGATCGCCCCCACGGTGCTCAATTTGGCTGAGGCCATCGTGAAGGCAGGTAACTTTTCTTGTTTTAGCCTAAAGATTACCGGACTTAGGGATGCTTTGGTATCTTTAAATACAAAACTCCATTGAATTGCGCTCCCGTGACGGCCCAGGGGCCACGGGATTCGGGGCAGCGGGGGATCGGGCGATCGCGTGAAATATATCCCCACAGCTAGGCCGTAATGCCCCCCTGGAACATCAGCCAGGACAGGAAAAAATTCGCAATCAAAATCGCCAAAAGGGACGTGACCACCGCCGTGGTGGTGGATTCCCCGACGCCCTTGGCCCCGCCGCTGGTGGTCAGCCCCCAGCTACAGCCGATGACGGCAATCAACACCCCAAAGCACAGCCCCTTCACCAGGGCGGCCAAGAGATCCCAGGCATCCAGAAACATTCGGACGGAGTTGAGGAATGCGTAGCTAGAAATGCCAAACCCCGCCGCCGCCACCAGGAGCCCCGCCCCCGTTCCGGCAATGAACCCCAACAGGGTCAGCAGGGGCAGCATCAGGGCACAGGCGATCGCCCGGGGCACCACCAAATAATCCACCGGGTCCGTCTTGAGCATGTAGAGGGCATCAATCTGCTCCGTCACCCGCATGGTGCCGATTTCCGCCGCAAAGGCCGACCCCACCCGCCCCGCCAAAATCACGGCGGCAAAAACGGGGGCCAGCTCCCGGGCCATGGCCACCGCCAGAATGCCCCCGATCGCGGAACTGGCCCCGTACTTAATAAATTCCCGCGCCACCTGGATCGTAAACACCGACCCGATCGAGATGCCCGCCAGGACGATGATGCCCAGGGAATCGGGGCCAACAATGCGCATCTGTTCGAGGGTATTGCGGCGGTGGATTTTCCCCAGGACCATATGGACCAGCACCTGACCCCCCAGAAAGGCGGCGGCCCGAGCCCGACTGCTCCAGAGCCTGAGTTTGCCAAAGGGGGCGGCGGCGGTCATGGGGAAATCTCCGGGGGCGGATGGGGGGTGGGGCTAGACCAATCCTAGGCCGCCGCTGCGAGGGCTGACTTGAGGGACTGCCAGCGGAGGGCGCGATCGCCCCCGAGTTCCACCACCACCTTGACCCGAGGTTCGAGCTTGGGTAGGGCGGCCAAAAATTCCAGTTCCTGCCGCGACAGCATGAACCCTTCCACCACCCACAGGACCACGCCTTTGCTGGTGGCGGGCAGGCTATCGAGGTGGGGCTTGAGGATGGGGGGCACGTAGTAGCGGCGGATGTCCTGTTTGCCCAGGTGGGCGGGGCGCACCCCGTGGACGGCGGTGAGGTAGGCGTCGGGGTCACCGAGGCCCCGGGCGGTGATGCGCAAGGCCCGGTAGCCCGCTGCCCGGATGCGGCGGATGTAGCGGCCCTCGTAGCCCCCTTCGAGGGGGGTGTAGAACGCGATCGCGCCTGAATTTTCCAGTTCCCGCACCAGGGGTTTGCCGTTGGCCAGCAGCGAAAATACCGTGTCTTTGAGTCCTGCCATGGGGATTCTCCGCGTAGGGAAACGGGGGGAAATGGGGTGAATGGTTGGGTGTGTTTGGGGTCTAGTCTACTATGGCGTTCGGTGCCGGGTGGAGGGGGATTCAGGCCAGATGCTCGACCCGCAGCCAGCGACCGGCCCGGTTGATCGCTCCCCAGACGGCGATGGGGCCTGCGGGGCGCTGCTGGAGTTGCTGGGCGATCGCGGGGTCGAGGGTCACCAGGCTGAAGGTTTGGCCCATGAGGTCATGGGGGCCGCTGATCTGGAAGCGGTAGGTGTCGGGGTCGGGGCGCTTCAGGGTGCCGCGCAGGGGGCGATCGCGGGGGATGGGCCGAATATTCTGGAGGGTTTGGGGCGCTACGGGGGTGTTGCCGGAGGCGGGGTAGGCGTCGGGATAGGTGGTGTAGTAGCGCTGCCACCGCTGCCAGTCGGGGCGATCGCGGGTCAGGTCATAGCAGGGGGCGATCGCGGCGGGGGCGATTGGATCGTTGAGTAAAGCGTCCTGGAGCAGTGCCACGGGCAGGTCTCGGGGTTGGCAGCGCCGCTCGATGCACAGGGCCGCCGCCATGCCCGCCGCCTGCCCCAGGTTGCACACCGTTGGCTGGAGCCGGGTGACGCCGTTGGCCATGTGGGAGACGGAGATATTTTTTTCGCACACCAGCAGGCCGTCGATCGCCTCGGGCACCAGGCAGCCGTAGGGCAGGCCAAAGGGTGTGCCGGTCCAGCGGCCTCCCCAGCGGCGGGATTTGGGGGCGAGGGGCAGATCCCAGCCCGGATAGTGGTGGTCGTTGGCGTAGTTGCCGATGGCGATCGCGCTGGAGCGGCCGGTGGTGCGATCGCGGGGCAGGGGGGCAGCGAATCCACCGGCCACGGGCAGCAAATCCGTCTCTAGGACCGTTTCGATCCCTTTCAAGCGGCGGCTTTCGCGGTAGTAGGGATGCAGGGCAAATGCGCCCCCCGGACTGAGGGCACCGGGCACGGTGGGGAAGAGATCCACCGCGAGGCCATAGCGGCGGCCCAACTGGCTTTGGATGAAGTGGGCAAAGCCTTGGCTGTGGGCGAGGGCTTCGCGATCGCAGGCGGCGCGATCGCCAGGAGACTGCACTAAACGATTGAGATCCGTGGCGTAATCATTGCCGCGCCGGGGCCAGTTGAGCATGAAGCGATCGCCCGCGATGCGCCCATAGGTCAAAAAATCCTCGGGGCCGTACCCGTCCCAGGCCCCCTCAAATACGCTGGGGTCGTAATTGTCCGGTGGCTCGATGGGCGGCGCGATCGCCCCCGGCCCAAAATCCTGCAAATACACCACCCACGTCGGAGCCTGGACGGAGTAGCGATCGGTCAGGTCACTGGGGGCCGTGGGGGCGCTGGGTTCGCGCCAAGCTGGCTCCCAGTCCCAGCCCCAGCGGTGGGGAATTTCCCCCAGGGCCAGCACCTCCCCCAGTTCCGTCCCGTCCAGGACGATCGCCGCCTCCACCTCGATGCCCCGGCCGTCAGCTTGAACCAACTGCGCACCGATGACGCGATCGCCAGTTCGCAGCACCGCCCCACAGGCGCAATTCGGCCACCACTGCAAACGCGGTTCCGCCGCCACCCAATCGGCAAAAATCGCCGCCCCCACCGCCGGTTCATAGGCAAAAAAGCTCACCCAGCCGTGGTCGAGCCCCCCCGGTTGCCGCCGCTCCAGCGCCCGCAAAAATTCCCCCCAGATCCCCGTCTGGAACGCCAATAGCTCATTGCCATCCGGCGCACAAACCCCCGCCGAAGTCAGCATTCCCCCCAGCCACGGCCCCTCGCTCGCCAGGATCACCGACGCCCCCCGCCTTGCCGCCGTCAGGGCCGCCGCTGTTGCCCCCGTGCCGCCCCCCACCACCAGCACATCCGTCCGAACCCGTTCCATGCGATCGCCTATCCCCTACGGAGCATCATCAACCCTTCCGCAGATTATCAGCGTGATCGCCCCCCCTAGGGCCAAACCAACGCCCACCAAAATCACCAACTCGGATCAAACGCCAAATCAATGGTCAAGGCCGCGCGATCGCCCGGAATCGCACTAATGCAGGCGCAAACCGTCGTCGGCTCTCCCCCTTCTGGATCCCCAAGCTCCACCTCGCAGGCATGGCACGACCCCATCAAACAGCCCGTGGGAATCTCCACCCCCGCCCGTTTGGCCACCGTCAGCATCGCCTCCCCCGCCGTCGCCATCACCGTCACGTTGTCCGGCAAAAACGTCACCCGAACCCCTGAAGCCATCCGCGATCGCCTCCCCTAGTCCGCCACTGCTGCCTATCCTAAAACCCCAGATTCGTAACCCATCCATCCCTAAATCAACGCCACCAGCCCCTCCCAATCCACATGGGTAGCCAAAGCCGTCACCAGCCCATCGATCAACGTCTCCCGATGCTCCTGATAGTCCGGAATCCCCGTGGGCAGTGAACCCAGCCCCCGCTGGTGCCGCAAACGATTGAGCCAGGAGCGCCGCCAGGGGCCGCTATCGAACACCCCCGGCAGGTAGGAGCCCCACACCAGATGGTTCGTGGACACTACCCCCAATTTTGGATCGCTAAAGAGGGCTTCCACCCCATCGTTATCGAGCACCTGCGTATAGCCACAGCGCACCTCCTGGGTGGTCAGGGGCAGGCCAGCGGTGGGGTAATTGGAGGTGACTGTCCGCGATCGATTCACCTGTTCCGCCGTGATGATCGTGGCGACGGGCAGCAGGCCAATGCCCATCAGCTCCGTCGAGTCGGAATCAATGCCCCGGAAGTGGACGACGGATTTGCCCAGCATTTGTAGCCCTTCCCCGATGCCGAGGATGGTGCCCCCTGCCGCGCCGTAGTTGGTGAGGGTTTCGGCCATGCCGCTGCTGTGGAGGGCCTGGAGGTCGGCGGTGAGGTCGCGGGTGCGGGGCAAGATGGCGGCGTCGGGATAGCCCAGGTCGCCATCGAGGTCGATGTAGCGCAGGTCAACGGTGGGCTCGACGGCGAGGGGGTCGAGGTCGCTGAAGTGGGTCATGTGGGGCAGCCGTACGGCCACGACGGTGGTTTCCCGGTCGGAGCTACGGCGGCGGCGGGCGAATAGGTCGATGGAGGCGGGGGAGGGGAAGAAGTCGCCAATCCAGGGGATGGCCCCGAGGCAGGGGAGGCCGGTGCGTTCCCGTAGCCAGTCGATGCCCGGTTGGATCTGGGGGCGGGGGCCGCGATATTTGTTGACGATGAAGGCTCCGATGCGATCGCGGTCCGCCGGTTCCAGCAGGGCAAGCAAACCGGTGACATGGCCGAGCCAGCCGCCGCGATCGGCATCGACGACGAGGACGACGCGGGCATCGAGTCGGCGGGCCAGGTCAAAGTTGTTGAGGTCATACCCCCTCAAGGGGCGATCGGCGGGGCTGGCGTCGCCGTCACTGACGAGGGTGGTGTAGTGCTGCTGGGTGAGGGTGTTGAGGGCTTCGGCGATCGCGGCTTCGGCGGCGGCAAGGTAGGCGTCGCGATCGCCGTGGTCGGGATTGAGATCAAGCCGTTGACCCGCCACGAGGGGGCGATCGCCCATGGCCCCCCGCAGGACCGGATTGAAGGCCTGATGGGGTTCCGCCGTCGCCGCCCATGCCTGCAAGGCTTGGAAATAGTTAATCTCCACCCCCGTTTCCGTCATGTAGGGCAAAGTGGCCGTGCCCTCCGGCTTGAAGGGGGCCACCCGCCGCCCCCGCTGGCGCAGCAGCCGACAGAGGGCCGTAGCCAGCATGGTTTTACCGGCGGCATGGCCGGTGCCCACAAATACGATCGCGTCCATAACCCGTTGCGTCAGTCTCCCTCGCGGTTCGGTTTAACTTCCACCCTGATGGACCCTTAATCCGGTGTTTGAACCGGGGTCTGATCGGGCCTCCCTAGAGGGGGAGCCGCCCCCAGCGCTGGATGAAGTTACCCCAGCGATCGCCCGGTCGCAGGCGAATCCAGGGGTTGCCCGCCCGTTCCCAAAGGGCCACCAGATCGGACCCAAGGGGCGTGAGGCGGAAACTGTCGGTGATGCCCTGGCCGTCCACCTCCCGCCGCAGAACCCCCACCTGGATCAGCCACAGGAGGGCACTGTCGGCGGCCAATTCCCCCAGGGGCCGTTGGCTAAAGTCGCGATCGCACCCCGCCGCTCCCACCACCTCCGCCAGGGGCACCCCGCGATCGCGCAGGGCCAGGAAAAAGGGCAGCCGAAACGGACAGCACCGCAGGGCACGGGCCGCGCGATCGCGCGTGCGGGGACCATAAACAATAGCGGAACCGGAAGGCGTTGGAGAAACGGTCATGGGTCTGTGGGGAGCGCAACTGCACGGGGGCCATGGGGGACTGTCAAGCCAAGACCCCATCCCTCCATTGTTTCGCGAATTCCGAACAAATAGGCAGCCCCGCCGCCACACCCGCCGCCAACCCCAATGCCCCCGGACCCCAAGATGCTAGGATGGGCCGAAGAAACCCTAAAGTTTTGTAACGCCGTTGACCTCCGATCATTAGGGCCAAGGTCAGCGGCGATCGCCCCCGCAAGTCAGCATAGACGAGGATTTACGATGGCACTTTCCGTAGGCGCGACCGCCCCGGCTTTCACCGCTAAGGACACCAACGGCAACACCGTGTCCCTCAGCGACCTGGCGGGCAAAACCGTGGTTCTGTACTTCTACCCGAAGGATGACACCCCCGGTTGCACCAAGCAGGCGTGCAGCTTCCGCGACAACTATGGCGCTTTCGAGGAGCGCGGTGCGGTGGTGCTGGGGGTGAGCTATGACGATGAAGCATCCCACCAAGCCTTCACCGAAAAGTTCAATCTGCCCTTCCCCCTGCTGGCGGACACCAACGGCGCGATCGCCAAAGCCTACGACGTCGAGGGCGGCGGCTACGCCAAGCGGGTGACCTACGTCATCGGCGGCGACGGCACCATCACCCACGTGGACGCGGCGGTGAATACGGCCCAGCACGCGACGGATATCCTCGCCGTCATCTAAACGCCCTGCGAGGGGAACGAACCAACGCGGTTTTTCAATCCCACAGGGCATCTGAAAAAGCACCGGACTGTCATCAATACAGGGCCGGTGCTTTTTGGATTTGAACAGGGCAGAAGAGGTCGTAGAACCCAGCGGGCAGAACGCTACCAGCTCGACTTCACAACGCCCGGTAGCAGCCCCTGGTGGGCCATTTCCCGCAGGGCGTTCCGGCACAGGCCAAAGTCGCGGTAGTAGGCGCGGGGGCGGCCCGTCAGCCAGCAGCGGTTACGGTGGCGGGTTTTGGAGCTACTGCGGGGCAGGCGCTGGATTTGGCGATGCAGGTCCAGCTTCTCCATGGGGTTGGTGGCCGCTTCGTACTGAAGTTTCAGTTCGGCGCGCTTTGCTGCGTATTTTGCGATGAGGCGGTCGCGCTTTTTCTCGCGCTCGACCATGCTCTTCTTAGCCATTGTTGTCTTGTGTGGTTGTGCGTGCTTGCTACGGACTTGTGGCCGAGGGGTGCGGCTGCGAGCGTTGCCCCGGCGCGACCTTGAAGAAACGGGCCGGTGGCTGGGCAGCCTCGGGCAATCTTGCAAGTGTTCTATTCTACCGGAGTTTTGGGGTGTTTGCGATCGCGGTTGCAGATTCTTGCGATCGCGGCGGGGGCAGGTGGGTCAAGGTGGCGATCGCGGTGAAGAGGTGGCCCCGGAGCAGGGCGGCGGCGGCCTTGAGGTAATGGAATTCGATGACGGTTGGATCGAGGACGATCGCGCGATCGATGGCTTCGGCGGCGGCGGCGGCCCGGAAGTCGTAGAGGTTCACGAAGGCGAGGTAGGCCCAGAGGTTGGGGTTTTGGCCGTCGCGATCGCACAGGGCCTCAAAACTGGCGATCGCGCCGGGGGCGTCCCGTTGCAGCACCTGGGCGAGGGCGAGGCCGTAGCGGTAACTGGGGCGATCGTCCCCCAGTTCGATGCGGGCGGTGAGGCTATCTTCGGCGGCGACGAGGTACTGCTGGGTGGGGGCGTATTGGTTGAGGCGGCCCACTTCGGCAAAGATGCGATCGAGGGCGGGCAGGCCGCGCGGCAACTCCAACGCCAGCAGTCGCAGTTGGGTCACCCAGTCGAGTTCGTAGGGATTGTTCTGCAAAGGCGGGGCGTCGGGGGCGATCGCGAGGCGCGCGGGGGCCGCGATCGCTAGGGGTTTTAGGTCGTCGCCGTCGCCGTCGCCATCGAGATAAACCCCCTCCAGTTGATAGACACCGGAAAGGAGGTTGGGGGGCGGCAGGGTGGCGCTGCGCTCTTGCACCGTGAGGATTTGCGGGTCGGGAATGTCCGGGCGATCGCGGACCCAGTGGCGGGCGATCGCGCGATCGTCAATCCAGTCCGTGCGCTGGCCCTGGGGAAGGTTGGCGGGATTGGGACCGATCCGCCGCCAAGTTAGCAACACCGTTCCCTGGGCGAGGGCTTCACTGGGGCCGGTCCAGCGGTAGGTGACGGGGATTGGCTGGCCGGGGCGGGCGCGATTGGGCAGGTCCGCGATCGCGAGGCGAGGCAACGGCGATGGGGTTTCTAGATTGTTTAGGTCCTGCTGAAGGGTGGCGCTCAGGAGGGGCGATCGCCGCCGATGCAGCCGCAGTTCGGTCCCGTCCGGCAGGGGCCAGGTGCGATACACCTCAAAATCCGGCCCCGTTTCAATCAACGCCGTGATCGCCCCATTGGCCGTCCGCCGCCGCTGGGTCCGCAGGGAACCGCGATCGCCGGTTTTCGTGATGAACCAATCGAAGGAGCGGGCATCCTGCTGGACGAATTCCGGCTCGGTGCCCACCTGACGGCTGTAGATCGTGGGCGTGCGCTGGCGAAAATGCTTCAATTCGCCGAAATAGTTGAGGTTGTGCTGATTAATTTCCGGCGTGGACGGCAAAACGCCCACATTGGTTTGCAGGTGCGGGCTTGCGGCGGCGATCGCGTCAATCACCTCCCCGTGGGGCCAAACGGTGCCGTTGACGTGCTTGGGGTTACCGGGGGCCAGGGCGCTCGCGAGGGTGCCGATCGGCGGCGGCGCAATGAGGTGGGTATTGAGCAGAAACAGCAGACCCGCGATCGCGGCGGCCCCCCACCGAAAGCGAGTGCCAAACGGGCTCGTTCCCCAGGCCATCAATCCTTGGGCCAGGGCGATCGCCACGGCGGGCAAATAGGGCAAAATGTAGCGCCAATCCTTATTCACCAGGACCGAACAGCAGAAATAGCTCCCCAAAATCAGCAGGCCCAGCCACCGCCACGGGGCCGGGTTGCGGATGAGTTTGGGCTGTTCGGAACTGTCCTGGGCGATTTTGCCCAGATGGCGCAGGTAACCGTAGAGGCCCCCCGTGAGCGGCCCGATCAGCAGCGGCCAGGACAGGTGTTCCGGCAACAGGCGGGCGTAATAGATCCACGCATCGGGTGACAGTAGTGAGGGATCCCCCTCCAGGGCCGCCGACTGGAGCGTCGCCCGACTGCCGCCACTGAGGACAAACAGCCAGTTGGTGCCATACCACGGTCCCGCCACCGCCAGACCCAGGGCGATCGCGCCCACCCACTGACCCAACGCCATCCAACGCCGCTGGGCCACACATTGCCAGCCCGCCACGGCGATCGGCACCGTCAGGAAAAAAAGGCTCGTTTGCTTCGTCAGCAGCCCCGCCCCCAAGCCCAGCCCCCAGCCCGCCGCCAAGGCCCAATCAACACCCGTGGTCCGGTGGCGATCGCGCCGAAAATCCCCACCCGATCCCTGGGGCACCGCCGCGATCGCAGCTTCGGATCGATGCCACCGCCAAAACCCGCGCACCCGTCCCCACCAGGCCGTCAGGGCCAGCAGGGCGATCGTCACCACCGCCACCAGCGGAAAATCCGTCAAATAGTCCAGCCGCAGCCGCCACAGGCCCGGAGCCAGCGCCGCGATCGCCGCCCCCCAGCGCCCCGTCGGCCGATCAAACAGCCCCCGCCCCAGGCCATAGGTCGCCAGCATCAGCAGCCCATGCCACAGCAGATTCGACGCGATCGCCCCATCGATCCCCGCCCCCAGCAGCGCCAGCACCGGAGCCGTCACGATCTGCGTCAGGGGGGGCACCTTCGGCGACGCCTGCCACAGGGCTTGCCACCAGGCCCCATCGCCCCAGTTCGCCCCGTGCAGCAGCAGCTCCCCATAGGTCAACGACGCCGTTAGATATTCCGCCGCATCCCACGACGGCACCGCGCGATCGCGCCACAGCCACAGCCCATCCGCGATCGCCACCAGCCCCGTCAGCCCCAGCAGCCAGCCGCGATCGTCCCCCAGCCCCCGGATCGGGCGGTCAACGGCCCGCCGGAGGCCGCCCAGCACTGCGGAAACCCAAGGAAACACCATGAACGTTTAGGGAAATTTAGAAAACTTCAACAACAGCCAAGGGCCAAGCCGGGATCAAGTCAGGGCCAGGGATCGCCGGTTGGCCTCGGTCGATCTTCGCTGATCCCATCACCCCCACCCATCACGCCAGACCAAGGGCATCTTACCGTGCGGCCCCAAGCCCCCTGACATCTCCCAATCGAGTTCATAAAATTAGATCACGTTGAATTGCAGTTTTTTGTCGGTTCTATTGTGTACCCCCTGTTTTCACCATGTCTCCCACCGTCGCCCCTGCCCTTCAGGCCGTGCTGTCGGCCCCCCGGAGCGCCTCCAACCATGGGGCCGCCCCCCGGCAAGTCATCGTTTGTAAAGGTTCTTCCGGCCTAGGCAACCGCATTCTAGTCGCCTGCACCGCCCTGCTCTATGGTCGCCTCATCCACGCCACCGTCTGGATTGATTGGACCGAAGGGGATTATGCGGAACCGGGCGTCAATGCCTTTTCTCTTTTATTCCACTGCACCAATCCCTATTACTCGTTGAGCCCGCCACCGGCCTTGAGTGATCAAAATCCTCCCGCCATTGCACCTCCGGTCTGGCGCGATCGCCTGGGCCAATCCTTCGGGAGTCTGCGGGCGGAGCTGGGGGCCAAGGGCTATGAGGATCTGTCGGTGGATGTGTCCCGAGGGGATTACCGGGAATCGATCCTGATGCTCTGCGCCTACACCCACAAAATTCGGCGGATGGAATCCCTGTTCACTGGAGAGTTTGCTTCCCTCGCCCGCTGGCCCTATGGCGATATTCTTCGGGCCATCCTGGCGACGGAATTGCGGCTCAAGCCGGAGATTCAGCGGCGGGTGGATGATTTCAAACGGGAGCATTTTGGCCTGTTCACCCTCGGGGTGCATATCCGCTATACGGACATGAAAAGTCCGGTGGATCGCATCCTAGAAACGGTGCAGCGGCTGCGCGATCGCCACCCGAAACCCCCGGTGATTTTCCTGGCGACGGATTCCCAGGAGATCCGCGATCGCTTCGTAGCCACCTTTGATCGGGTTTGCACGACGGATAAATGGTTTCCCGAGGAGGGGGGACGGCTGCACCTGCGATCGGGCCAGGATCCGCTGGAAAATGCCACGGAAGCGTTGACGGATCTATACCTCCTGGCGGCCTGCGATGGGCTGGTGTTCTCGTCGCGCTCTTCCTTTGGCTATGTGGCGTCGCTCCTGAGCCAAGCCCCCGCCCGCCAGTGCCATGATGTGGAGCAGCCAACCCGTCTAGAACGGCTCCAGGGCAAGATCGAGGCGAAGCTAAAGGCCGTGCGGGACCGTCTGGGGATCCAGGGCGATCGCGGTGACTAAACCAAAATCTCTAGGGCAAGACGGCGATCGCGGCGGGTAAAGTTCCCTTGAGGGTTTGATCACGCCACTGGTCCAGGTCCGCGAGGGCGCGATCGCGGTAGCGGCCATAGCGTTCCGCCTTATTGCGAATTTTCTCGGGCAGGGGGGGCAAAATGCCAAAATTCGGCGGCATGGGCTGAAAATGCTTCGGCTCCGCGCCGCTGATAAATTCAAACAGCGCCCCGGCCATGGTGGTGGGCGGCAGGGCGATCGGATCGCGGCCCAGGGCGATGCGCGCCGCATTGGTACCCGCCAGCCAGCCCCCCGCCGTCGCCGCCGTGTAGCCCTCGGTGCCCACCAACTGCCCCGCCGCCAGCAAGTCCCGCCGCGTCTTAAATTGCAGGGTCGGTTGCAGCAGCTCCGGCGCATTCAAAAACGTATTGCGGTGCATCACCCCCATCCGCACAAATTCCGCCTGCTCCAGGCCGGGAATGGTGCGGAAAATCCGCTGCTGTTCGCCCCAGCGCAAATTGGTCTGGAAGCCCACCAAATTCCAAAGCTGCCCCGCCTTGTCCTCCTGGCGCAGTTGCACGACGGCGTAGGGGCGCTTGTCACGGTTGGCGGGATCCTTAAAGTCGCCGAGGCGCGCGTCGAACAACCCCACGGGCTTGAGGGGGCCGTAGCGCATGGTGTCTTCCCCCCGGCGGGCCAGTTCTTCGATGGGGAGGCACCCTTCAAAAAATTTGGCGGTTTCCCGCTCGAAGTCTTTCAATTCTGCCTGTTCGGCGCTGCACAGGGCGTCGCGGAAGGCGAGGTACTGCGCCCGATCCATGGGGCAGTTGAGGTAGGCGGCTTCACCGCGATCGTAGCGGGAGGCCATGAAGGCGATCGCGCGATCAATAGTTTCCCCCACGACGATGGGGCTAGCGGCGTCAAAAAAGCTCATGTAGCTCTGGCCCGCGAACCGCTGGAGATCATCAGCCAGGTCCGGGGCGGTCAGGGGGCCGGAACAGAGGACCGCGATCGCGTCCCTGGGAATTTCGCGCACCTCCCCCCGCCGCAGTTCAATCAACGGATGGCTCGCCAGGGTTTCCGTGAGATCCCGGCCAAATTCCCCGCGATCGACCGCCAAAGCGCCCCCCGCTGGCACCGCGTGGTGATCGGCCTTGTGGATGACGATCGCCCCGAGCCGCCGCAGTTCCTCATGGAGCAGGCCCGCCGCGCGATCGGTCGCCATGGCCCCAAAGGAATTGCTGCACACCAGTTCCGCCAACTGATCCGTATGGTGGGCGGGGCTCTGGCGCAGGGGACGCATCTCGTGCAGCACCGCTGGCACCCCGGCCTGGGCAATCTGCCATGCGGCTTCGGTGCCCGCGAGGCCACCGCCGATGACGTGGATGGGATTGGGGGTGCTCATGGGGATGTCTTGGGCCGTGATGGGGGGCTGGACGCGCGATCGCGCCGGAACTAGCGGTAATTCGTGAACTGGAGCGCTACGGGCCACTCTTCCTGCTTCAGGGCCGCGATCGCCTGTTGCAGATCATCCTTGGATTTACTCGACACCCGCACTGCATCCCCTTGGATGGACGCCTGGGCCTTCTTCACCTGGTCGCGGATGAATTTAGAAATCTGCTTCGCCACTTCCTTGTCAATGCCCTTGACGAGCTTAATTTCCTGGCGCACCCGGTTTCCGCTGGCGGACTCCACCTCGCCGTAGTCAAAGATCTTGAGGTCCAAATTCCGTTTCGCCGCCTTCTGGCACATCACCTCAATCACCGCCGTGAGGGTCATGTCACTGGCGCTTTCGATGGTGATGCTGGTTTCCCCCAGATCAATTTGGGTTTTAGTGTCCTTCAGGTCATAGCGACTCGCCACATCTCGGCGGGTTTGGTCGATCGCATTGACCAATTCCTGACGATCAAACTCACTGACGATATCAAATGAATAGGACGAAGCCATCGGTTCTCTAGGGAATGCAACTCGACAAGAAAAAGGGTAGCGGTCTAGCCCCTTAGGACTGGAGCGATTGGGTGATGCTGCTAACGAAAAGGGTAATGGTCGAAGCGGTGCCAATGCCGAACATGAGCGATCGCAGGGGCGGCACATTGGCAATATAGGCCACCGAAAACAGGAACCGAGCCACGACAAAGGCGATCGCCGCCCAGCCCGCCGTGGTCGAATCCACCCCCGTCACATAGGCCGCCAACGCCGCCGCCGCGTAGGGTGCAAAGGTTTCAAAACTGTTTTGGTGCGCCCAGCTCGCCCGCTTTCCGTAGGGGGGCAACGTATCAAAGGTGGCGCGCGGTGCCCCCAGATCAAACCCCACCTGGAACCGCGCTGCGGCCACCAACAAATAGGGGAAATAAACCAGGAAAAAGGCGATCGCGATCGACAGCAACAGAATCGAAGGAACCGGCCAGCCAAACATGAGCATAGGTCTCTAACGAAGGGTAATCGGGCAAAGATCCGGCCACTCCCCGCAGACCGCAGCGGGGGCGCTCCCCATCCACGGGGAAACCCCTAGGGCTCCATAACCCCCACGCCTTGGACGATCCGCAGCCTAATCAACCCCAGTCAAATTAGTCAAAGTAGAACAGCGTCACCACCTTCCGTAGCTCCTCCGCCTCATGGCAGGTGTCCAGCAGGGTCACACTGTCATGGAAAGCAAAGCAGATCAATTGCTGGCAGCGGGACACAATCTCCTGGTTACACCGGGCGCTGGCCTCCGCGAGGGCCATTTGATCATGCTCGGGATGTTCGACGAGGTGCATCACCGATTCGAGCTGCGATCGCGACTCCCTCGGCTGGCGGTCGAGGCTCTGGGGCAAGATCACCGTCAGCAGGTTTGGATCCGCGCGCATGGCCCCGCGAATCGCCGCCGCATTGGTGCCCGTCGCACCGGAGGTGATCAGGTGGTTGCCCGCTAGGACCAGCGCATAGCTGAGGGTTTCGATCAACTGCTGGTGGGTGATGGGCACATGGCGAGATCCCAAAATAGAGATCCGCTTCGACCCAGTTTGCTGGATCGCCATCAACTCCTGGAGGAAGTCGTCAACCTTTGGAATATCGAGGGATTGACTCAAGGGCGCTAGCGGGCTTGTCCGGTCAAAACGTCGGAGTCATTCTATCAGACAGGCTTGCGGATTGTTTGCTAGCATTTCCCTATTGCCGCGTATTGCCGCATCCGAGTGCGACCCCCTGTCCCTTCCTGCCCCAGAGGTTGAATGATCAATCGTTCCCACCCCGTGCCTAGCGATGTTGTCCCCCGTGAGCTTGATGGGGTGTCCCCAGGGGGTGAGTCCTCCGTGGCGGCTTCTAGTGAGGCTGCGTCCGCCGAGGCGATCGCGTGGGAAATGGCGCGGGCGGCGGACAACCGCAAGGGATCCAATATTGTGCTGCTGGAGGTGGGGGAGGTGTCCTACCTGGCGGATTATTTCGCGATCGCGACGGGGTTTTCTCGGGCCCAGGTGCGCGCCATCTCCGATGAAATCCTAGAGCGCATTGAGCAGGAATTTGGCCGACTGCCCCGCAACATTTCGGGCCAGGGGGACGCAAGCTGGGTGCTGCTGGACTACGGCGATGTGGTGGCCCACGTGATGCTGCCGGAGGAGCGGGAATTTTACGATCTCGAAGCCTTCTGGGGCCACGCTAGCCGCATCGATTATGTGCCGGAACTGGCCTAGCTTTGGCCCTGGCAAGGTCGGCAACGCCTGATCGCCCATCCCAATCCAACTCAACCAACCATCCATTTGCTAGTTAGGGACTGAACCGTTTAGGGACTGACCATGGCACGCCCATCCACCTCCATTTGTCCGGTGCCGATCGAGCAGCAGCCGCTCAATGAATATAAGGAGATGAGCGAAGCGTGGCTGTTTCGGTGGGTGAAGCTTGGCTGGGGGCCGTATTCCCTGCGGCTGGCGGTGGTGTGGGGGCTGGCGTGGCTGGTGATTGGGCCGGTGGCGGCGGGCACGGTGGCCCCGTCTAAGGATCTGAGCCATTTTTTGCTGGGGACCGGCGGCGGCTGTGCGGTGGTGGTGATGCTGCTGCTGCTGCGGCTCTATTCGGGCTGGAGCTATGTGCGCGATCGCCTGACCTGTGAAACCGTCGAGTACGAAGAATCGGGCTGGTATGACGGCCAGCGCTGGGAAAAGCCGCCCCAGGTGCTCAGCCAAGATCGGCTGGTGGCGAGCTATCAGGTGGATCCGGCCCTCGATCGCCTGCGCCGGACGTTCCTCGCGATCACGGCCTGCGGTCTGGTGGGGGCTGTTCTCTGGCAACTGGTTTAGATCCGGCGCGATCGCCCTGATCAGGACCCTTGTCAGGAACCGATGAATTTCTGAAGGGACCGGCAATGGCCAAATCAGCGGGGTAGGATGAAAGGGGTGGACGAGCGCCTGCCCATCAGATTCCCATCGCCAGCACGCCCCATGACCCGAGCTAAACAACTCCGAACCACCGAAATTGACGTCAAGCTGCTGCGCGAAGGCATTGCCGAATCCCAGCACCGGGCCGAAGCCGCCGTCTGTGACACGCGCGGTCGGCTGCTGATGGGGGCCGGGGATCCGTCCCTGTCGGCCTTTGTGCGGTCTGCCCTCAAGCCTTTCCAAGCCCTAGCCGCCATTTCGACCGGCATGGTGGAGCGCTTTGGCCTGTCGAACCGCGATTTGGCGGTGATGTGCGCCTCCCACCAGGGCTCCATCGAGCAGGCGCGGCAGGTGTTTAATATTCTTTGGCGCTGCGACATTGACCCATCCGCGCTCCAGTGCCCGGTGCCGGAGGGCAAGGAAAGCCGCCTCCAGCACAACTGTTCGGGGAAACATGCGGGGATGCTGGCGGCCTGTCTGCACCAGGGCTGGCCCTTGGCGGACTACATGGAGCGCAACCACCCGATCCAGCAGGCGATCGCGGCGAAGCTGGGGGAATTGATGGGAATGCCGCCCCAGGAAATCATTGCCGTGCGCGATGACTGCGGCGTGCCGACCTATCTGATGCAGCTTGAGCAGATGGCGACCCTGTATGCCCATCTCGGGTCGGGCCAGAGTTTGGAGATGGAGCGCATTGTGCGGGCCATGACCAGCCATCCGGAACTGGTGGCGGGGGAAGGGGGCTTTGATACGGACCTGATGCGGGTGACGGCGGGCCAGTTGGTGAGCAAGTCCGGCGCGGAGGGAATCCAATGTGTGGGCCGGGTCGGCGAGGGGCTGGGTCTGGCGGTGAAGGTGCTGGATGGGGCGAAGCGGGCGAAATATGCCACGACGATCCATTTGCTGGTGCAGTTGGGCTGGCTGTCGCCGGAGGCGGCGGAGTCCCTGGCGAGCCGCTATATCAACCTGAGTCCGTTCAAGCGTCTGGATATTATTGGCGAACTGAAGATGCTGTAGGGATTTTATAGATCCTGGCGTCGGGTAGGGGGAGGCGATCGCGGTGCGGCTGTTGCAGTTCAGTACATCCCACTATTGCCGGAAGGTGCGGCTGGCCCTGGGGTTGAAGGGGTTGGCCTATGGGGTGGAGAATTTGACGCCGGGGCTGCACCGTTTCCACCTGGGGCCGTTGACCGGGGGCCTGACGACGGTGCCGGTGCTGCTGACGGAAGTGGAAGAGGAGCCGATCGCGATCGCGGATTCGAGCCGCATTGTGGCCTACCTTGATCGCCTTCAGCCGGAGCCGCGTTTGGTGCCCCTGGGGGAGACGCGATCGCGTGACGCCCTACAGATAGAAGACTGGCTCGATGAAAGCATCGGCACGGCGGTGCGATTTGTCTACTACGACTACCGGGCCGGGGCGGGTCGGGCTTTGGATCCGTCCCTCGCGTCCCAGGTGGTGATCCAGATTGTGCGGCGTCAATATGGCATACGCGGCGCGGCGGTGGAGCTGGCCCGCGATCGCCTCGATCGCGCCCTAGCCTGGTTGAAGCCCCGCTGGGAAAACGCTTCCCAATGGCTGACGGAGGGGCCGGACCCCGCGATCGCGGATCTGACGGCGGCGGCATTATTAAGTCCCCTAGCGCGCCTGCCCGAATACCGCGACGCCCACCCTTGGCTGTTTGAGCGCATCATCGAGATCCATCAGCGCTGCCAGGAGCCCCTACCGCCGGGACTTTGATGGATTTTTGCTGAATGCTTGATTCTTGAGTTTCATGGTTGGCGGGCATCAGCGGGGTTTACACTTACCCGCCCGAATCAGCCCCACCCGCTTGGCGATCGCCTCCGACCGGCTGCCGTAAGGCCCCCAGCGATCGCGACCTTGCCCCGTGGATGGCTCCTCCGGTGGCGGACAGGCGGCAGCCTCCACCACCTCACAGTAGCCCTCTGGATCCCGGAGAATGTACCAGCCCGCCGCGATCGCGTCCGGCCCCTGGGATTCCTCGAAACCCGCCCCCATTAGCGAGAACTGGCCGCCGCAGGCGATCGCCCCGCCTCCGCCACCCGCTCCCGCAAAATCTCCAGGGCCTTCGCGTACTGCGGATCCTCCTCCGTACCAATGCGATCGCGATTCTCTGCCAAAAACTCCCGTTGCTGCTCCGTCAAATCGATCACCACATCCGGCGCAATCCCCTGCTTATTGATATCGCGCCCCGACGGCGTAAGGTACTTCGCCACCGTCACCGCCACCCCTGAACCATCCGGCAGGTGCCGCACCGACTGCACCAACCCCTTCCCAAAGGTTTTTACGCCCACCAGCGTCGCGCGATCGTTATCCTGAAGCGCCCCCGACAAAATCTCACTAGCACTGGCGGAGCCCCCATCCACCAGCACCACCAGGGGCTTATCCGTCAGGGCCGTCCCATTGGCCCGCTGGCGATCCACCTCACCACTGCGGTTCACCGTCGAAACAATCGTGCCGCTGGGCAGCCACATTCGCGCAATCTGCACACTCGACAGCAGCAGACCGCCGGGATTCGAGCGCAGATCGAGCACATACCCCACAACCCCCTTCTCCTCCAGGGATTCGATCGCCTCGCGCATCTCCAACGACGCATTGCCATTGAACTGGGTCAGGCGAATGTAGCCAACGGTGCCCTCGGGGCTAGGGCGTTCGCTGTAGCGCACCGGATGCAGCTCAATGCGCTCGCGCACAATCTCGAAGTCCAGGGCCGTCGTCTTGCCGTTATCCCCCTCCCGCGCCACCGTCAGGGTCACGGAGGTGCCAATGGGGCCACGGATCAGCTTGACCGCATCGTTAATATCCATGCCCTCGGTGCTCTGGCCATCGATTTTGAGGATGGTGTCCTTAGCCCGCACCCCGGCCTTGAAGGCGGGCGAATCTTCGATGGGCGACACCACTAGAAGGGCTTCCGTATCCTTATCTTGGCCCAGTTGAATCCCCACCCCGGTCAGTTCGCCGGAGGTGTCGATGCGCATATTGTCAAACTCGTCGGGGGTCATGAAGCGGGTGTAGGGATCCCCGAGTTTGTCGAGCATGTCGCGGATGGCGCTGTAGGCGGCGTCGCGATCGCTATATTCCCGCCCGAGGAAATCCTGGCGAATGGCCTGCCAGTCCGCTTGGTTGAAGGTGCCGTCAACGTAGTTGTAGTTGACGATTTGCCACACCTCATCAATGAGATCCCTCGGGTCCGCGCGGAAAAAGGCATAGCTGTGGGATAGGTGAATGCCAGCGCTCGTGAGGGTGACGGCGGCAACAACCGCTGCGGTTGCCCCGAGGACGAGTTTGCTTTTGACCACGATCATAGGGCTCGGGTGTGGAGGGGCGGTGGCTGGGGATGGTGCGCAACGGCCCCCAGTCTCCATCCATGATACCTCGATATTTTTGAGTCCTCCGGTTTGGGGAAGGGGGGCGGCGGGGGACGGGCGGACCGGCGGGCGGGGGGAAGGGGAGCGAAGGACTCTGCCCCTCAGGTCAGTGAAGCTCCGCAAGGGTTTTGGCCCATTTTGGGGGTCACGGCTCGCCCCCTGCGGCTGGCGTTGGCCGTCTCCGTACGGGGGAAAGGGGGGTGTTTTTTTGACTAGGCCCTACGGAATTCCCTCGGGTTCTGGGGGACCACTTCCGCAAGTGTCCCGTACCAAAAATAGTTTTCCTGATTCGCTCGGGGTCTTCAGAAGGAAGAGGCAGAACAGTTGATTTAACAGCCTCCCATGCGTCACTACACCTCGACCCTGCTGACCTCCCTGGCCCTGACCGCCGCGATCGCCTCCACCGGAGCATTCACCAGCGCCAGCGCCAGCGCCGCCGAAGTTCACCTGACCGCCGACTCTAGCCCCACCGCGATCTCTATGGAAACCTACAACACCCGCCAAAAGCGTCCCAGCTATCGGGGCAGCGGCCGCCGCGAAATCATGCGCTTCCTGGCGACGGATACCTACGGAGTCTAGGGGAATTCGGGCAGTCGGCCCCCAACCCATGGCCAACCGTAGGGCCAGTTCCACCGCTCCCATCGGCCCGCCCAGATCCGGACAAAAACGGGCGATCGCCGCGAAGTCCATCAACAAAAATTGATAAGCCGACCGGGGGGACAGACTCATGCAGTCTGTAACCCTATTTCCGTAAAAATTCGCTGGAAACCGAAGGGGCGTGGCTATAATGGGCGTGACCGCGCGCGAGCTTGCGAAAAATAGAGCAACGGTGACCATGGATAACCATTTGCCCCGCCTTCACCGGGCCGCCGTTGGTTGATGAAATCTAGCCAGCCATTGACGCCGCGATCTTAAGGTTCCCAAGGTTCCGGGCGCTGGTTTTGCCCCCGGTCCCCAGTTGTTCAAGCACCCAGGACACGAGGCTCTGTTGCTGCACTCTTCCCCGCCTTCCACCGATTCCCAGCCGGTTTCCCCCCAGCCGGTGAAGGATGCTGAACTGATTCGCCGCTTGAGCTCAAGCGCCATGGACGAGATTCTGATGTTTCTCGCCTCGAGTGCCCTGCGGGGGAGCGGCCATCGCCATGGGGCGTTTTTGGATGCGGCGGCGACGGCGGCAAAGTGCGCAATTTATATGACCTATTTGGAGCAGGACTGTAACCTGCGCCATACGGGCTATTTGCACCACATCGAGCCGAAGCGGGTTAAGGCGATCGTCGAGGAGGTGCGCCAAGCCCTGACGGAGGGCAAGCTGCTGAAGATGTTGGGTTCCCAGGAGCCCCACTATCTAATTCAGCTACCGGCCCTGTGGCTGGAGCGCTATCCCTGGCATCCGCCCCAGTCGCGCATTGCTAGCAGCAGCCTCAACCGCCGCGAGAAGCAGCATCTGGAAGGGAAGTTGCCGGAGGATTTGCCGGATGCCCAGGCGATTAATTCGTTCCAGTTTTTGGAACTGATCGAGCAGTTGCACCGGCGATCGCAGGAGGATCTGTCGGCGGATCGGCAGATGCCCCTGAGTGAGGCGCTGACGGAGCACATTAAGCGGCGGCTGCTGCATTCGGGGACGGTGGCGCGGATCGACTCGCCCTGGGGGATGCCGTTCTATGCCCTGACGCGCCAGTCCTACTGGACGCCGGATGATGAGGAGGTGCGGACCTATACGGCGGTGGAGGATACGGCCCAGTTTTTCCGGCTGATGCGGGATTGGGCGGAGCGGCGATCGGGGTCGTTCCGGGCGGTGGAGGCGTTGGATATTCCCCGCGATCGCGTGGAGACGGCCCTCAATGATCTCGATACGCTCCTGCGGGAGTGGGCGGATCGCTACCATGACCCGACGGGCGGTGAGCCGGTGGTGCTGCATTTGGCGGTGGGGGAGCGGCAGGATCCGTAGCTTGGCGCTGGGCCTTCCCCAGGTCGCCGTGGACGGATTGTTGGGGCGATCGCCCCCTGCCTTGCGTCCCCTTGATTCGGTGTGGGGTGGGGCGCGATCGCGCGTTGTTTATCCGCAGGCCAAGATGGACCCCATGCGTTCTTTGCAGGGGAAACTTTGTCTAGCCCTTTATCGGGTTGATTTGGGTTTTAAAGAATCGGGATGACAGGATTTGAACCTGCGACCCCCTCGTCCCGAACGAGGTGCGCTACCAAGCTGCGCTACATCCCGGTGAAATAGTGCTTAACCAGCATACACGATCGCGCCAAAAATGCACGGCCATTTTCTAGATTTATTTTTTAGAACGTCGGGGGGAGACCGCCGCGAGATTTTGGCCGATCGCGCCCCAGGCCAGTCCAGGGTGCAATCCTGCTAGGATAGAGTCCGCCGCCCTCACCTACCCATCGAGTCTCAGGCCCACGGGAGTCAGCTAAGCGCCATGATCGTCAAACCAGAATGGCTTCGGGTCAAAGCCCCCCAATGGGAGCGGGTGGGCAGCGTCAAGGACATCCTGCGGGATTTGGGCCTCAATACCGTCTGCGAGGAGGCATCGTGCCCCAACATCGGCGAATGCTTCAGCCAGGGCACGGCGACCTTTTTGATCATGGGGCCGGCCTGCACCCGCGCTTGCCCCTACTGCGATATTGATTTCGAGAAAAAGCCCCAGCCCCTTGATCCCCTAGAGCCCATCAACCTCGCGATCGCGGTGGCGCGCCTGGGCCTTAACCATGTGGTGATCACCTCCGTCAACCGGGATGACCTGGCCAATGGCGGCGCGGAACAGTTCGCCCGCTGCATCGCCGAGATCCGCCAGCGATCGCCCCACACCACCATCGAGGTCCTGATCCCCGACTTTTGCGGCAACTGGGATGCCCTCGCGATCGTCCTAGCCGCCCAGCCGGACGTGCTCAACCACAACACCGAAACCATCCCGCGCCTGTATCGCCGCGTTCGGCCCCAGGGGGATTACGGGCGATCGCTCGAACTGATGCGCCGCACCCGGGAGCAGGCCCCCTGGATCTACTCCAAATCCGGGATCATGGTGGGCCTCGGCGAAACCGACGACGAAGTGCGGGCCGTCATGGCCGACCTGCGGGCCGTGGACTGCGACATTTTGACCATCGGCCAATACCTCCAGCCCACCGCCAAACACCTCGGCGTCCAGAGCTTCGTCACGCCCGAGCAGTTTGAAGCGTGGCGCGAAGCCGGTGAAGCCATGGGCTTTTTACAAGTCGTCTCCTCCCCCCTCACCCGCAGTTCCTACCATGCCGAACAGGTGCGCCAACTGATGGAACGCTACCCGCGATCGCGCCCCAGCCTAACCAACTCCCCCGCCTAGGCCCCCCGTCGGATCCTTCAACATCCCCTCAGATCCGCGCGAGTGATCGAGATCACTCGACCGCGTGACGGGAATAGCCCCTCAGAAGCGATCCGGCGCGAGGTCCCCCCGTGATGAAGATTATTTGAGAACCGGGCACGGGTCACCAGCCGACCTTCGTGCGCTCTCTATGATAGAAAGCGTCAGAGGCGCTGGTAGCAATTTCAAAGCCAAGGTCTTCCAAGGCCAAAAGCACGAGCCTCGTCAGACCCGAGCTCGTTCCGACGACTGCATTTGTGGTTTCGATTTCCTCCGTTCTGCGCGGGTGGATCGTCAGGGGTTGCTTGAAGCCCTCAGTCCTGCGCGCATTCCTCCGGACTCTACGAGATCTAGCGCTATGCCTGTTAAATTTCAGCCTTCAGAGACGAATTTCGCCGATGAATCCGCCGACGCCGAGGGGGGCCACGGGGGCCGTCACCTACGGGGACGACCAGCCGACGCCGATGCCACCGCCGTACTGTCCTCTGTTTTGATAGGTGAGGGGGCCGACGAGGAGCTAGACCCCACCGTCGATGAGGAGGGTGAGGATGCCGCCACCGTCACCGCTGGCCGACGGGAACGGCGACGCACGACGGATTTGGTGCGGCTTTATCTCCAGGAAATTGGCCGGGTACGACTCCTCGGGCGCGATGAGGAGGTGACGGAGGCCCAAAAGATCCAGCGCTACATTCAATTGCAGCAACTGCGCGAAGCGAGCGCAAGCCCCCAAGAGCCTTTGATGCAGCGGCTGTCTGATCTGATTGCGGTGCGCGATCGCCTCGCTTCGACCCTGGGCCATCGTCCGACCCTTGATCGCTGGGCGCGGGAGGCGGCCACTTCGACGGCGGATCTGAAGGCGGATATCACGGCGGGTAAGCAGCGCTGGGCGGAACTGGCGAACCTGAGTTTTGATGCCCTTGAGGAGATCCGCAGCCAGGGCAATCGCGCCAAGGAGCGGATGATCAAGGCGAATTTGCGCCTAGTGGTATCCGTGGCGAAGAAGTATCAAAACCGGGGCCTGGAACTGCTGGATCTGATCCAGGAGGGTACCCTGGGGCTGGAGCGGGCGGTGGAGAAGTTTGACCCCACGAAGGGCTATCGCTTCAGTACCTATGCCTATTGGTGGATCCGCCAGGGCATTACCCGCGCGATCGCCACCCAGAGCCGCACGATCCGTCTGCCGGTCCACATCACCGAAAAGCTCAACAAAATCAAAAAGGCCCAGCGCAAAATCTCCCAGGCCAAGGGCCGCACCGCCACCCTGGAGGACATCGCGATCGAGCTAGAGATGACCCCCGCCCAGGTGCGCGAAGTGCTCATGCGCGTCCCCCGAGCCGTCTCCCTCGAAACCAAGGTGGGCAAGGACAAGGACACGGAGCTGGGGGATTTATTGGAGGCGGATGACGCTTCGCCGGAAGATAACCTCATGCGCGAGGCTCTCCAGCGGGATTTACATAATCTCCTGGCGCAACTCACTAGCCGCGAGCGGGACGTGATCCAAATGCGCTTTGGCCTGGGCCACGGCACCCCCTATTCCCTGGCGGAGATCGGTCGGGCGCTGGATTTATCCCGCGAACGGGTCCGGCAAATCGAGGCGAAGGCGCTGCAAAAACTGCGGCAACCTCGCCACCGCAATCAGGTGCGGGATTATTTAGAGGCCCTGTCCTAGGGAAATAGATCAGGCTCTGGGTCCCCCGAAGCAATGCGGGGCGGGGTCGGGCGGGAAAACCCCGCCCCTACGGATGATCGAGATCATGACCCACCGGGCCTAACCGGTGGACGGTGGGGGGAGTTTTTAGGCTCCCCCTTTTTGCTGCGGGCTTTCTGGGGTTGCGCTGAGGGGCTCTAGCCCTTGAAGTTGGCGACGATGCGGGCCATGGCTTCATTCACGTTGTCGCGGCTGTTGAAGGCGGAGATGCGGAAATAGCCTTCGCCAGCGGCCCCGAAGCCGGAGCCGGGGGTGCCGACCACGTTGCAGGTGTGCAGGAGCTTGTCGAAGAAGTCCCAACTGCTGAGGCCGTTCGGGGTTTTGACCCAGACGTAGGGGGCGTTGATGCCGCCGTAGACTTCGAGGTTGGCGGCGGTGAGCTGCTCGCGGATGATTTGGGCGTTTTCGAGGTAGAACTTCACGAGGGCTTGGGTTTGGGCTTGGCCCGCCGGGGAGTAGACCGCTTCGGCCCCGCGCTGGACGATGTAGGAGACGCCGTTGAATTTGGTGGATTGGCGGCGGTTCCAGAGTTTCCAGAGGTCTACGGTGGTGCCGTCGGAGGCTTGGACCGTGAGGGCTTTGGGGACGACGGTGAAGGCGCAGCGGGTGCCGGTGAAGCCTGCGTTTTTGGAGAAGGAGCGGAATTCGATCGCGCAGCGCTCGGCCCCAGGTATTTCGTAGATGGAGTGGGGTAGGTCGGGATCGGTGATGAAGGCTTCGTAGGCGGCGTCGAAGAGGATGATCGAGCCGTGGTGGAGGGCGTAGTCAACCCAGGCTTGGAGGTGTGCGCGGCTGGCGACGGCTCCGGTGGGGTTGTTGGGGAAGCACAGGTAGATCAGGTCTACTTTTTCGTTGGGGATTTGGGCGGTGAAGTTGTTTTCGGCGCTGATGGGGAGATAGACGAGGCCGCCGTATTCGCCGCGATCGCTGGCCGGTCCCGTGTGGCCTGCCATGACGTTGGTATCAACATAGACGGGGTAGACGGGATCGGTGACGGCGATGGTGTTGTCGCTGCCGAAGATGTCGAGGATGTTACCGGTGTCGCACTTGGAGCCGTCGGAGATGAAGATTTCGGAGGGGTCGATCGCGCAGCCCCGTTTTTGGAAGTCGTGGGTGGCGATCGCCTCGCGCAGCCAGCCGTAGCCCTGTTCGGGACCGTAGCCCTTGAAGGTGGCGCGATCGCCGAGATCTTGAACCGCCTGGACCATGGCATCGCGGCAGGCTTGGGGCAGCGGTTCGGTCACATCGCCAATGCCCAGTTTGATGATGGGGGCGTCGGGGTTGGCCTCGGCGAAGGCGGCGACGCGGCGGGCGATTTCGGGGAAGAGGTAACCCGCCTTGAGCTTGAGGTAATTTTCGTTGATTTGAACCATGGTGCTGGGATGGGTGATGACGATGAACGGCAATAGAAAAGGGTCTCGGGCGCGGCGATCGCTCCGTTAGCTCCGTTAGTTTGCCACTAAATTCGATCCCTCCACGGAGGGCGAGGCGGGCTCAGGGGGCGCGAGGGGCAAGGTGAAATGGAAGGCGGCGCTGCGCCCCGGTTCCGATTCGATCCAGATGCGACCGCCTAGGGATTCTACGATTTTTTTGCAGATGGCTAGGCCCATGCCGGTGCAGGCGCGATCGCGGGGGGCCGCCGCCGATGGAACGGTACCCCTGGGGGCCTCTGGGGGCGAAGGCAGCCGCTGGAACAGGCGAAAGGCGCGGTCATGATCCTGGGGGGCGATGCCCCGGCCATTGTCCACGATCGCCAGGTGGCAGTGGTGGGTGGGGCCATCCTCTAGGGGGGGCAGATGCCGCACCCGCAGATGGGGCTGTTCCTCGCGGCGGTAGCGCAGGGCATTGTCGAGCAAATTCCGAAACAGCCGTTCGAGATACTCCACCGGGGCAAACACCTGGGGCAGGGGATCCACCTCTAGGCGGGCGGCGGCGGCGCGATCGCCCAACCCCTCCAGCACCGTCGCCACCAGTCCATCTAGGGGGGCCGGAGCCGCGATCGTGGTGGGATTAGGGGGGCCAATGCGGCTATAGGTGAGCAAATCGGCAATGGTGTCCTGGATGCGGCCCAGGCCATCGGTAATCGAATGGACATAGCGATCGGTGCCCTCATCCCCCTGGGGTCGATGCCGCTGGGCCATCAACGCCGTGAAGGACTGCACCGTCGCCAGCACCGTTTGCAGGTCCGCCGACACCACCTGGGTAAATTGCTCTAGCTCACTATTTGATCGCGCTAGGGCCGCACTGAGGTGATTGAGCTGATCCTGGGACCGGCGCAGTTCCGTCACCTCGACGACGATCGCGCCGACGTGTTGGGGCTCCCCCCGGCGATCGCACACGGGAAAGTAGGACGCAATCCAATCGCGCGATCGGTCCCCCTCGGCGGCCCCGTCCCGGCCAAGGCTCCGCAGGGCGATGCCACTGACCGACGCCTGCTCCGTCACCACCTGCTCAAAAATCGCCGCCAGGGGATCCGCCAAATCGGGCCGCACCTCCCGCAGCGATCGCCCCACCAGGGCCGACGGCCCGCAGCCATGGACCTCCGCCATGGTGCAATTCAGGTTTAAAAAATGCCCCTCCCGGTCATGGATCGCCATGCCAATGCCCGCCTGGGTGGCCGCCGTAAAAAAGTCCTGGAGCAACTGCTCCCGCGCCGCCACCCCCGCCTGGGCAAAGTCCCGCTGCTCGATCTCCTGCTGGAGCTGCTGGTTGGCCGCCTGGAGCTTCTGGGTCCGCTCCCACACCTGCTGTTCGAGGCGATGGTTGGCCGCCGTGAGGCGATCGTATAGTTCCGCCTGCTGGATGGCGATCGCCAACTGGATCGACAACTGCCGCAGCAAATTGCACTCAAAGGCTGCCCACTGGCGCGGTCCCCGGCAGGCGTGGATGCCCAACAGCCCCCACAGGAGCGTATTGAGGGGTTTGTCCATGTCCTCCCAGGTGGCGCGATCGGGCGGCTGGATGGGGGCATCGAGCAAGATCGGAATCACCAGATTGGCCCGCACCCCGAACCCCTGGAGCATATTCCGGTGGCAGGGGGTCAAGTCGGCGGCGTAGATGTCGTCAATGGCCACAATGCGCCCGCTGAGGTAGGCTTCAGGGCCGTTGTCGCGGAAGCAGGTGTCGTCAATGCGCTGGTGCAGGGCCGACGGCCAGGGGCCATCGAGGGCTTCCGCCACCACCTGCCCCCCCATGTCCGCGTCGAAGCGGTAGATGAACACGCGATCGATGGCGATGACCTGGCACACCGCATGGACCGCCTCCCGCAGGATGTCGCTGAGGACGAGGCTGTTGCGGATATTGAGGGCCGTGTCGGCGATCAGTTGCTGGAGCTGCTGCTGCTGCTGGAATTTGTACTGGAGTCGCTGGCTGGCGATCGCGCGATCGAGTACATGCGCCAGTCGCTCAGCGGTGACATTGCCCTTGACCAAATAATCCTGGGCCCCGGCCTTGATGGCGGCCACGGCGATCGCCTCACTCCCCTGGCCCGTCATCACGATCGTGGCGGGCGGCGGCACCAGGGTCAGTTTCTGCAAATCGTGCAGGAAATCGAGGCCACTGCCATCGGGCAGTTGGTAGTCCAGCACAATGGCATCGAGTTGCTGACTGCTGCACAGGTCTAGGGCGCTCGCGATGTCCTCACAGTCAAAGATTTGATAGGTTCGGTTGTCCTGGCGGGTGAGCCAGCGTCGATAGGTCACGCGATCGGTTTCGGAGTCCTCAACGATACAAATACGGCAGGTTTCATCCATGGGGCTGGGTGAGAGGGGAAAGGGGTCGGGGCGGTTTAGGATCTGCCCGTGCGGGAGCGGGGGATCGGGAAGGATTCGAGGGGGCGCGATCGCGGGCGGGTCATTGGCTCACCGGCTCCCACCGAATGGGGCCAGGGGCGGGACGATCCTGGGGGCTGACGGTAGATGGGGCGCGATCGCGGGGGCCAGCGGAGCCCAAACGGCGATCTAGCACGGGCACCCCACGGAGGACCCACCCTCAACGGGGCAGGGGCGGCAACCGGGGGGCACCATAGGGGGAGCCTTGGCCGGGACGGGGACAGGGCCGCCGGTACCGTAGACGCCCCCTCACCCCAGTTCCAGGTGGGGCAGAGCCGCCATTTCCATACCACACCCGGCGAAGTGCAAGAAGTAGTTGGTCCGATAGGCCGCCGTCAGGTGCTCCAGGAACAGGGACCGGTGCTCCCCCCGCCGATAGGCCAGCAGGGCGGGGGCATGGAGGGCTTTGTACATCATCCACAGGGCATTGAAGCGGGGATCGACCCAGGCGACGCGATCGCGCTCCAGCAGTTCATAGGACAAAAAGCGCATTTCGTAGTTCCAGAGGGGGCTCCCCGCATCCTCATATTTGTAATAAACCAACTCCAATAGATCCCGATGGTGCCGGGGCGATAGGACTAACATGCCCGTCTGCACCACCTGACTAAACTGCGGCGGCAGGCCCACCTGCTGGTAGTAGGCCGGGGCCGTCACCACCTCGGGAATGGTTGCATCCTGCCGTTGCCACACCCGATGGCACTGCTCTAGGGCTTGGCGATAGTGGGCGGGGGTCGGTGCGCTGAATTCATCGACGGCCCCCACCCGATCCATCGGCACCGAGGCGGCCACATCCGGGGCGTTGGGGTGGATGGCGATGTCGCTGTCGATCCACACCACCCGCTCAAAGTCCCGCAGGGCCGGCTGCCCGAGAATTAAACACTTTTGCCACGCGGGCGATCGCGATCGCGCCCGGTCGGAGCCATCCAGCGGCTGGGTGAAGCAGATCAATTCATAGCCATGGCGCTGGGCGTAGGCTTGCCAGAGGGGGGCACACCACCGCACCCACCGATCCCGATAGGTTTCCCCGATCGCCAAGGTTGCGATCGCCCGTTTGCCCTTGCCCATGACCCCACTGCTCCCGCCCCTCGAACGGTCCCGCTACGCCCCTGATCTCCCCTAACGGTGCCCCCCGCGATCGCGATCGGCCTAGGCCGCCGCAAACCGAATCTTGAGATAGTCATCCTCCATCTTGGCCCCCACCGGCTGCATCGTCGCCAACGCCTGGGGCAGCACCAGGTTGCGGCGGTGGTTGCCAATGCGCACATTCAGCTCATCCCCCGACTTACTCAGATCAATCTGATCCTTCGGGATACCGGGCAAATACAGCTCCAGGCTGTAGGCCCCCGCCTCCTGTTGCAGCACCCGCAGGGTCGTCTCCTTGTAGTACACCTGGGACGGATCCTCATCCCCAAACAGGGTTTCCTTCAGGCGATCGAGGGCCGCCAAACCGCACATTTCCTCCGAATAGAGGGGCACTTCTTTGATGGGCAGCGGGCGGAAATTGTCGTGAATTTCCTGGCGATAGCCCTGCTGCTGCTCCTTCCACCGCAGGAAGAACGGATCCGTCACCGAGTCCGGGATGATGCGATTTGCCACCACCATATCCGTCGAGACATTGTACAGACTCAGGTAGGCATGGGCGCGCAGCGATTCTTTGATGACCATCTTTTCCGGGTTCATCACCAGCCGCACGGAGGTTTGGCCGTTGTCCGTCAGCACCTTTTCGAGCGCTTCGATTTGCTCATAGAACTCGTAGGGGGCGTCCATCACTTCGCGATCGGGTAGGGAGAACCCCGCGATCGGCCGGAAGATCGGCTCCACCAGGGGCCGCAGGGCCACGGACATGTTCTGGAACGGGCGATAGAAGCGGCGCATGTACCAGCCCCCCACCTCCGGCAGGCTCAGCAGGCGCAGGGCGGTGCCCGTGGGGGCGGAGTCGATGATCAGGACATCAAATTCCTGTTCGTCGTAGTGGCGCTTCATGCGGACGAGGGCAAAGATTTCGTCCATCCCCGGCAGGATTGCCAATTCTTCCGCCTGCACCCCATCGAGGCCCCGCGCCTGGAGCACCTGGGTGATGTAGCGTTTGACGGCTCCCCAGTTGCCTTCCAGTTCCCGCAGGGCGTCGAGTTCTGCGCCCCAGAGGTTTTCGCGGATGGGTTTGGGGTCGTGGCCGAGCTCTAGGTCAAAGCTGTCGGCGAGGGAGTGGGCGGGGTCGGTGCTCAGGACGAGGGTTTTGTAGCCCAGTTCGGCGCAGCGTAGGCCGGTGGCGGCGGCGACGGAGGTTTTACCTACTCCTCCTTTTCCGGTCATCAAGATTACGCGCATGGAACTGGCTCCGCAGGTTGGCTCGGTGGGCTGGGGCTGCCGCGATCGCGCCGAGGTGGCGAAGGCGAGGCGGCGGCTGGGGTTGAGTTCGGTCTTTAGTTTTATTATGCCGACCTGGGGCTGTTTATAAATATTTGTAAACGTCTTTATCAGAATTTTGTCGAAGTTTGAGCGGATTCTGGGGCTGGTCCTGGGGTGGGGCGATGGGGCTGGGGGCGCGATCGCGCGGTCCCGTGTGCCGCCGTTGGTTACGCGCCGGAGTCGGGGGCTTCGGGGAGGGTGGCGAAATAATCCTTAGCCTTTTCCGGGTCGGGATTGAGGGTGGCGTCGCCCGGTTGCCAGCCGGCGGGGCAGACTTCGTTGGGGTGGCTTTGGACGTGCTGGAGGGCCTGGAGCACCCGCAGGGTTTCGTCTACGCTGCGCCCGAAGGACAGGTTATTGACGGTGATGTGCTGGATGATGCCGTCCGGGTCGATGAGGAACAGCCCCCGCAGGGCGACGCCCGCATCCGGGTCGAGGACGTTGTAGGCGGTGCTGATTTCCTTTCTCAGATCCGAGATGAGGGGGTAGTTGAGGGGGCCGATGCCGCCCTGTTGGCGAGGGGTTTGGATCCAGGTGAGGTGGGAGAATTCGCTATCGACGGAGATGCCTAGGATTTCGGTGTCGATCGCTTTGAATTCGCCGTGGCGATCGCTGAAGGCAACGATTTCCGTGGGGCAAACGAAGGTGAAGTTGAGGGGATAGAAGAACAGGACGACGTATTTACCCCGGTAGTCGGAGAGTTTGATGTCCCGGAAGGTTTGGTCAATGACGGCGGTGGCAACGAAGTCGGGGGCGGTCTGACCCACCCGTAGGCAACCTTCGATCATGGGTCGGGCCTCTGGTCTGGTAGGGGGCTGTCAAGGGGCGATCGGGGGGATGGTTCGGTGGCGATCACCAGGGCGGGGGCTCTAGGGGAGCGGTTCGGCGGTTGGGGGCATGGGGGGTTGGGGGCTGCTAGGGGGTGGAGTCGCCGCGATCGCGGCCTTCGGTGAGGCTCGTGCGGAGGGCTTGGCACCAGCGCAGGGCCAGATCGAGCTCCGTGAAGGGGACACGGGCGGCGGGGCTCGCGTCCGCGAAGGTGAATTCCAGGGCAATGCGGCGATAGCGGCGGGGCAAATGCTCCGGGTCAATGGGCTGCTCGTCCGCCAGCACTTGGATGCTTTGCACCTGATCAAGGCAGAAGGTTTGCAGATCGATGGGGCCGTTGCGGGAGGGTTTGCCCCAGACGATGGTGCGATCGCGCTGGCCGAGGATGGCGTAGATGTCAAATTTTGAGCGCAGGAAATCCTTAGCCCAGAGTTTGTAGGCTTCGAGACGTTGGTACTCGTTCCAGCCAGCGTAGGCCAAACCGGTGAAGACTCCGAGTAAGGGCAGCCACAGTAGTCCGCGCTCCATGGGTTAGGTTCCCCCTGATGTTGGGCCTAAGGTTTGGGCCTTTGGGATGGGGCCTGCACTGGAGCCGAGGATGGGTCCAGTGGATGGCGATGGCGATCGCCCGACGGCGCGGTGGCCATGGGGCTCCCTCCGTTAGGGTACCGCTGGGGGGCCAAAGGGGGAATCAATGCCGATTGATTTGATCTCGATGGAGATCTAGCCCCATGGGGAGCGTGAGCTTTCTCGCATCGGTGCATGGGGAAAGCGCTGTTTTTATTATGGCGATGGGGGAGATAACTGGCGGTGGGGGGCTAGGGTTCCCGCAGGCGATCGCCCACGGCCAGGGTGCGATCGCCCCTGCGATCGGCCTCTAGGGGGGCGATGCGGGTATTGAGGGCTAGGCGGTAGAACGGCTCAAAGCGCGATCGCGGCACCGTCGGCGGCAAGGTGGCTTGGCGTTGGCGACTGACGATCGCGGCAAAGCGGGGCAGGGGGTCCCCGTGATCGGGGTGGCGGGTGGGCACCACGCAGCGCAGACAGGGGTTACAGCCCAGCAGGTCAATCGCGCCGATCCGGAACGGCACCGGCTCCGATTCGGGGGTTGGCCCATAGAGGTGATCCTCCCAGAAGGGCGGCACCCCATCAATTTCAAGGTTGGTGCGCAGGCGGCGGCGCAGCTCATCCACCCCGAGGCCCGGAAACCAACTGGCGACGGTGGTGAGGGTGGCGGTGGAGATCAGCGTTGGCCCCCAGAAGTGGACATCATCGGGAAAGCCGCGATCGCCATCCTCCTCCACCGTCACGGTTTTCCCCAGGGCATCGCTGCACCATTGGGCGATCGCCCCAAGGCCCGCCGCCGTGAGGGAAAACTGGTCCGGGGCTGGGGCATCGGTGCGATCGCCATCCCCCCAGGTCAGCGTCACCGAGGCCAGGGTGTCATCAAAGGTCGCCCGAATGTGGTGGATCGCCGCGCAGCCTTTGGCATTCACCGTCTTGCCCTGGTCATCCACCAGCCGCCACCGGCGATCGCCCCAGAGCGCCCCCGCCGCCGTCACCCGCGATCGCGCCACCGACTGCCCATCGAGGGACTTGATCGGAAAACGGTCAATCCGCACCAGCCGCGCCGCGATCGGCACCTCAGCCCCCAGGGCCATCACCGCCCCGCCCTCGCCAGCGGACCACCCCTAGCGCACCTGGGCATCGCCCCCCACCGCCGGGGTGGGAGCCCCCTCATCTTCCAAAAAGCCCAGCTCCACCAACTGCTGCACCGCCTTCGAGCCCAGATCCCGCGTCGGCCCCTGGCTGCGGATAATTTGCACCAGCAGGGGCACCGCCAGATCCGGCTGATTTTGGGCCCGATGCACCAGGGCCAGTTGGTAGGTGGATTGGTCACGCAGTTGCGCCGCCGCCAGGGCATTATTCCGCAGACTCTGCGATCGCGGGCTATTCAACCCCGAAAACACCGACGACAAATCCTGATAGGAATTGGACAACAGATTAAAAATCCGCCGCGCCTGCTGGAGCCGTTCCGCCGCCAGGTCATAGTTTTGGCGGCCGATCGCCTGGCTCGCCTCCTCCAGCAACCGCTGCCCCCCCGACAGGCTGAACACCCCAATGGGCTGGCGGACCGGGACCGGCGCGGTGGGCTCGGGGTCAAACTCCCCACCGGGCTCCACTTCGGTGAGGTCAGTCGGGAGGACGAACTCCTGGGCCTGCACGGGCGAGATGGCAGCCGCCAACGCGATCGCCATCGCCGGGATCACGGCAGAACCGAGGGGTTTGAGGAACCGGGAAAGGGGTAACGCTTGCATGGGGGATGGGGAGGTGAAGCGGGCAAAAACCCGGTGAGGAATAGGGCGCAGGTCTAACTCGAAGCGGAATCGCCAACTCGCGGAACGGGAGTGGACGCGGGGGCGCATCTGGGGCCGGAACTCAGCCGCGATCGGGCCATGGAACCGACCGACGGAACGCCAGCCCAGGGGCCAACGATTCTGATCAATGGCCAACACTTTGCAGATTCTACACAGTGGTAGATTTCCACGGACGGATTCCCATGGACAGAATCGGAAGCGGGGGATCCCCACCTGTGGTGAAGTCCATTCAAGCATTAAAACATTTGCTAGTCTCAACCCCCTGCCCCTAACCCGGAAGGCCCATGGCCCAGGTCGAAGGGGGGGCCAAAAACCTTGCCCGGTCGGTCCTGGTTCCCTGGGGGGGCGGGGGAGGAGCCTATTTCCCCATCCCCGTCGTCCGCTACCATCGGTCCTAGCGGCTGGGGCATTTTGAACCCCTCCCGGAGCCTTGTCCCTTCGCCGAGTGCCTTGGTGCCATGACGACGCAATTCCCTGCTGATGGTTTGTCTTCAGATGCCCCGGTGGCGGGCTCCGGCGTGCCTCCAGAAAGTTGGGGGGTGATCCTACAGCGGGGGGGGGATGAGCTGCTGCTGGAGCGATCGCGCGATCGGTTTGTGGCCCTGCCGGATCAGCACTGTGATTTTCCCTGGGGGGAGGTGGCGGGGGTGCGATCGGTCCAGCCCCTGCGGCCCGGTTTGGATCTGTTGGAAGTTCAGGTGGATCCTGGCGATCGCGATCGCGCCATGGCCGCCGCGCGCACTTCGGGGGAGTTTGTCTATGTGGCCCATGGCTATTGCCCCCCGGACCAACCGGCGGTGGTGTTCTATCCCGGTACGGTGATCACCATCCAGTTCACCAACGACGCGATCGCCAGTGCCGTCGAGGCGATCGTTGCCCCCCACGGCCTGCGGTACCTGCGATCCCTCGAAGGCATTCCCAATACCTACCTGTTTGAGCTGACCGCCGCCGCCCGCGAAAATCCCCTCAAAATCGCCAATCAACTCATGGGCAACCCGTCGGTCCTCAGCGCCGAGCCGGATGTCTATGCGCCCATCCAGCGGTTCTATCGCCCCAACGACACCCACTACGGCCGCCAGTGGTACCTCCAGCACGGGGGCGGCGGCAACCTGGCCCCCGCCTCCCATATCGATGTGGAGCGGGCCTGGGATATTACCCGGGGCGATCGCGCCATCACCGTGGCGGTCATTGACGATGGCTTCGACCTGAACCACCCGGACTTTCAAGGATCCGGCAAAATCATTGCCCCGCGCGATATCAAAGACGGCGACACGGCCCCCTTCCCCAGCGGCTCCGATGACAGCCACGGCACCGCCTGCGCAGGCGTCGCGATCGCGGAAGAAACCGGCACCGGCATCGTCGGCGTCGCCCCCCGCTGTTCCTTCATGCCCATCCGCACCACCGGCTACCTAGACGACAGCACCATCGAAACCCTCTTGGACTGGTGCATCAGCCGGGGAGCCGCCGTCATCTCCTGTAGCTGGGGACCGAGCGCCGTCCGCTTTCCCCTCTCCACCCGCCAGCGGGCCGCCCTCAGCCGCGCCGCCACCCAGGGCCGCAATGGCAAGGGGTGCGTCATCGTCTTCGCCTCGGGCAACGCCAACCGCCCCATCGACGGCACCGTCAACGAACGGAACTGGCCCAACAACAACCCCAGCGGCGCGACGGAATGGCTCTCGGGCTACGCCGTCCATCCCGATACGATCGCCGTATCCGCCAGCACCAGCCTCAACCGCAAGGCGGCCTACAGCAACTGGGGCCAGAGCATTTCCGTCTGCGCCCCCAGCAACAACGCCCCGCCCGGAATTTGGCTCGCCAGCACGGGTTACATCATGACGCCGCCGGACATCAGCAACGGCAGTTTTCCCGGTGAGGGGGTGTTCACGACCGATCGCCTGGGGACGGCGGGCTATGGCAGCGGCGACTTCACCGGGGGCTTCGGCGGCACCTCCAGCGCGGCTCCGGTGGTGGCGGGGGTGGCGGCCCTGGTGCTGTCGGCCAATCCGAACCTGACGGCGGCCCAGGTGCGCCAAATCCTGGAATCGACGGCGGATAAAATCACGGATCCCAATGCGGATGCCCAATTGGGTCTGCGCCACGGCACCTACGGCAGCAGCGGCCATTGCCAGTGGTTCGGCTACGGCAAGGTGAATGCCTACCGGGCGGTGGTGCAGGCGCGGCAGTTGGCGGGGGGCGGCGGCGCTTCCCCCAGTCCGAGTCCGGTGCCGACGCCCGGAGTGGATGATGTGCGCGGCCACTGGGCGGAGCCGTTCATTCGCGGGCTGATCAGCCGCCGGATCATGAGTGGGTTTGCCGAAGATGGGACGTTCCGGCCCTATAACAGCCTGACGCGGGCGCAGTTTGCGGCGTTGCTGGTGCAGGCGTTTGGCGATCGCGCGGCGGTGCGATCGGGGTCGTCGTTCCGGGATGTGGCGTCGAGTTTTTGGGGGGCGTCGGCGATTGATCGCTGTTTCCGCCTGGGCTTTTTGGCCGGATTCCCCGATGGCACCTTTAGGCCCAATGATCCCCTCACCCGCGCCCAGGCGATCGTGGCGATCGTCAACGGCCTGCGGATGACGGGGGGGGCGCTGGATCTGCTGGGGATCTATGGCGATCGTGATCGCATCCCGGCCTTCGCGCGCGATGAGGTGGCCACGGCGACCCTGCGGCGGCTGGTGGTGAACTATCCCCGGCTTGATCGCATCGAAGCGGAACGGGGCATTTCGCGCGGCGAGGTGTCGGCGATTTTGTACCAGGCGCTGGTGTCCCAGGGCATTGCGCCGCCGATCGCGTCCCCCTACATCGTCGAACCGGGGGGCTGGTACGGCACCGCCGCGAGCCCCATGTTTGCGGACACGGCCACCCACTGGGCCGATGAATTCATCTCGGTTCTGGCGATCGAGGGCATTATGAGTGGTTACCCGGACGGGCGCTTCCGGCCCAATGATGGGGCGACGCGATCGCAATTTGCCGCCCTACTCCTAAAGGCGTTCAACCCAGCCCCGATCCGCGACGCGATCGCCTTCACCGACGTACCCACCAACCACTGGGCCGCCAGCGCGATCGCCCGGATCTATCGCGGTGGATTCATGGCCGGGACCGCCGCCAACCGCTTCGAGCCCGATGCCCCCGTCACCCGCCTCCAGGTGGCCGTCGCGATCGCCACGGGGCTGAAATGGCCCGAGGAAACCCCAGAACGGCTCGATGTTTTCCGCGATCGCGTGGACATTCCCGCCTGGGCCTGGGGCAAGGTCGCCGCGATCGCCCTGCGCCGCGTTCCCGTCAACCACCCCCAGGCCGACCTATTTGCCCCCAACCGCCCCGCCACCCGCGCCGAACTGGCCGGCTTTGTTCACCAGGCCCTCGTGGCCGAAGGGGTCATCAAACCCATCATCTCCGACGAAATCCTGCCCTAGTAGGGCCACACCACCGGTAACCCATAACCCACCATGACCACCCCCCCCTTCCGCATCAACCTCGCCGACGGGTCCGTTAGCTTCAGCTACCCCCCCGAAGCCGCCCAGGAACTCCGCCAACACCTCGGCGATCTAATCCAACGGCTCAAACAGGCCGCCACCACCGCCACCAGCGGCGATCGCCCCACCCCCCAACCCTCCATGGACTACCGCTACACCGGCGACATCTTCCTCGAAATCTTCTGCAACCCCAACATCTGGCCCAGCCCCTTCGCCGCCCGCGTCCTCGTCACCCTGCGGGACGATCGCATCCGCCTGAGCACCGAAGCCGAACTGAGCCGCCTCATCGAAGACGTGAACCAATACCTCGACGAAACCCTACCCCAATAGCCCCAAAACCGTAAAACCGTCAGGCCAAAGCCATCCCAAAAAACCACTAGAACCACCAACAGAAAAGGGGCCGCGATCGCCCCTTTTTTCGTCAAAATTCACCGTCAATCCGTTTCTAAATCAAACTCATCCCTCGAAAGTCCCTGATCCCCTGCCGCGATCGCACCGGGCAAGCCCCGATCCATCATGATCCCCCCACTTCACCCCACGCAAACCTTAAAAAATACCTCAACCCCAAACCTTCAACCCTAAACCCTTGAAGAGCCACAGAACGCAAGATAAATCAGACCCCTAGGTCACCCTAGATCGTCAAACCGTCACGCCTATTCTCAACCCTTAAAAGTCGTCAGGCCCCAATTAATCATTTTCCCAGCGCTCATTTCCGATCAAATCCCCCACGCAATCCCGCAACAGAAAATTGCAGCGCTCTAGCTCGCACTCCACCTCAGACCATTCGCGGGCCGGAATGTATTGGCATAGAACATAGATGGGCTGATGGCGGCTAATGGCACCGTTTTGCACCAGTTCACGCGCCTCATCTTGAATCAGGGAAATGGAATATTGAACTGCCGGAGCCGTAGTGGTTTGCAGCATGATCGGCCTCTTTACAGCTTGCATCAAAGGATTGGCATGGACCCTTCGGCGACCTAGCCCACCGCAACGCTGCTGCTCCCCCCTGACCAAGGTCGCCGTTGCCGGGAGTGCCCACCGTTGGGTGAATCCATGACTCCCAAAAAGACGACCTGCGAGCGAGCTGCACCCACTTCTCAGCTTAGGGAAACCAACATCATTACCTCGTCCTAAAACGCGGTTGGTAGTGGCCTATACCGAACGTCTCCCCTATTCTGAACTGTTTACCCAGGGGCTGCCATTAAAAAATCATAAGATATCAATATTTCATAACAAATCGCGATTTTTAGGGGCACAGGCTATCGATTACTTGCGTAATTACACGGCTCCAGTCCCCCAGGTGCGGTTGCCGCCACAGGCGGGCGCTGGGGTACCAGGCGGTGCGATCGCGGTTCAATAGCCATCGCCAGTCGGGGACGTGGGGCAACAGAATCCACACGGGTTTACCGAGGGCTCCAGCTAGGTGGGCGACCGCCGTATCAACGGTCACGACCAGATCCAGTTGGGCGATCGCCCCGGCGGTGTCCATCAGATCCCCAAGGCGGGGGTTGAGCTCGAGGACGCCGGCGGCCCCTAAGGCCCGTGTCTCTTGGGGTGTAGGGTCTTTTTGGAGGCTGTAGAGCGTTACGTTCCTTAATTTCGATAGCCGCAGGAGCTGTTCTAGGGGACAGGTGCGTTTACGGCGGCTGGCGCTTTTGCCGGAGGCCCAGACGATGCCGATGCGGCGATCGCGGTGGGGGGGCGGCAGGGGCTCGGGGGATCGGGGCGCGTGGAGGTAGGGGCCGCTCCAGGGGATCGTGTCGGGGGTGGTGCCCAGGGCGGCGGGCAGGGTCATCAGGGGGCACCAGTCGTCGAAGGGGGGCGGCGAATCCTGGCGGCGGATGATGCGATCGATTCCTGACACCGTAGCAAAAATCCGTTCGAGGGGGGCGGGGCAGTCCAGGAGAATACGGGCTCCGCGATCGGCCAGGGGGGTCACATAGCGCACAAAATTAATGGCGTCGCCCAGGCCCATGTCCGCATAGAGCAGGAGGGTGCGCCCCGCGATCGCCCTTTGGCCGTCCCACATGGGTTGTGGGTAGGGCTGCATTTCCCATCCCTTGGTGCTGAGGGGGGACGGCTGTCCTGGGTCCGTTTGGCCCTGTCGCGGACGCTGCATACTGCCGACGATTTCGACGCATTGCCAGCGCTGTTCATATTCCGGCAGGCCGCGCCGCCAGTCCCCGAGGGTGAGGAGGACCATGCCGAGATTGGTGCGGACTTCGGGGAAGTGGGGCCGGTGGGTGAGGGCGTGGCGATAGCAGACGATCGCGTCCTCATAGCGCCCCTGTTCCCAGAGGACGTTGCCGAGGGCGTGGTGGAGTTCGGCGTTGGTGGGATCGGTGTCGAGGAGGCCGCGCAGGAGGGTTTCCGCCTCAACCACTTCGCCGAGTTTTTCGAGGGCGTTGGCGAGGTTGCGGCGGGCGTCGGGGCGATCGCGCTCTAGGGCCAGGGCGTGGCGGTAATGCTCAACGGCTTCTTCTAGGGCATCGAGTTTTTTGAGGGCGGCCCCGAGGTTGACGCGGTAGCCTGCATGGTTCGGGTTGATCGCCACGGCTTGCTGTCCCGCTGCGATCGCGTCGCCGTAGGATCCGAGTTTGTAGTGGGCGATCGCGAGATTGTTCCAGCTTGCGGCCCCCTGGGGATCGATCCGCACGAGCTGCTGCCACCGGGCGATCGCCTCCCGTAGGTTCCCTTGGCGGGCCAGGGCGATTGCCTGGGATTGGAGGGTGTCAACGTCAGGGCGGGGGGAGGCCATGGGCAAAGGGCGCGGCGGGAAGGCGGGCAAAGCAACGGTACCGGACGATCGCGCCGCCGTCAAAGTTCCTGCCGGTGGCCGCCCAGGGGCCAGGGTAAAAAAGTGGCATGGCCTGGGATTTTGCGCCCCCGCGATCGCGGCATCCTAGCGCCCATGCCCCCCTCCATACGCCATCGATAATCGATAACCGAAGGATAGTCCCCATGAAAGCGTGGTTTTGCTGGAAACGAGTTCTGGAATCGGCCCTCCTGGTCAGCGCGATCGCCCTCACCGCCAGCGCTAGCCCCAATCTAAATGCCCGGGCGGACAGTGGCTCCGGCGATCGCATCAGTCTGGAGCCGAGCCCAGAAGCGAGCCCGGAAGTCAGCCCAGAATTTTCCGTGGATCCCCCGGTTGACCCCGGCCCTGATCCAAGCCGAATCCCCAGCCTTGCAGAACTGGAAACGGCCCTCAGCCAGCGCCGGTGGGATCGGGCCGATGAATTAACCCTGCGGATCCTGTCCCAGGGCTATTCCCTGCCGGATACGCGCCGATTTCGCCAATTTCCCTGCAATACTCTGGCGGAAATGGATCGCCTGTGGCGACAGGCCAGTGGCGATCGCTACGGCTTCGGAGTGCAGCGGCGCATCTGGGCCAGCATCGGCAATCGGGTCAACAACCGGAACGAAACGGCTCAGCAATTTAAGCGGCAGGTGGGTTGGCATGTGGAGCAGACCGGCCCCATCGACAGCCGCCCCGTCGGCTACTTCCCCACGGAACAGTTTTGGGCCAACGGACGCACCCTAGCGTTCGGCTGCGGCGATGCGGAATGCACGATCCCCCGCACCGTGGTTGACGAAACGGAGGCCGCCCTGGATCACATCTTCCCGCGCCTCACCCAATGCCGCGTCCGGTAGGGTGCTGTTCGCGAACGTCGAATCCTGCCGCACCGTTGCTAATGCGAACGCACCGACGCCGTTAAAGCTCGCCGGTGCGTTTGCTTGGGATCGCGATCGCGGTGATCCTGGGTTATCGGTGCGATCGCGTTGAGATCGAACTAGACCGTACCGATCGCCCCCTACCCCTCGAAGGGCAGGCCGAACACTTCACAGAAGGTTTTTTCCACCTTGTAGCCCGAGTCGATCGTCTCCAGGGGATCCTTGCGGAGCCGGTGGCGCAGGCACAGGACAATCACCCGGCGGATATCGTCCACCGTGACCTCCGTGCGACCTTCCAGGGCCGCCAGGGCTTTCGCGGCGCGGTTGGTGACGATATCCCCCCGCAGGCCGTCCACATCCAGCTCGGCGCACACCTGGGAAATCTTCACCCGCAATTCATAGGCCAACTCCACCGACGGCAGCAGATCCCGCGCCTGGACGAGCTTCGCCTGGAGGGCCGTCTGGGATTCCGTGAATTTACCGAGATAGCTTTGGGGATCCGCATCGAAGGTGCTGCGCTCTTCGACGATTTGCACCCGCAGGGCGGGCTCTTTGACGGTGCGGATTTCCGCGTGCATCCCGAAGCGGTCCAGCAGTTGGGGCCGAAGTTCCCCCTCTTCGGGGTTGCCGGAGCCCACGAGGACAAAACGGGCGGGGTGGCGGATCGAAATGCCCTCCCGCTCGACGGTATTCCAACCGGAGGCGGCGGAATCTAGCAGCACATCCACGAGGTGGTCATCGAGGAGGTTGACCTCATCCACGTAGAGGATGCCGCGATTGGCCTTGGCGAGCAGGCCCGGTTCAAAGGCTTTGACCCCTTCGGCGAGGGCTTTTTCGATGTCGATGGTGCCGCAGACGCGATCTTCCGTTGCGCCGAGGGGCAGATCGACCATTTGCACTTTTTTGTAGGCGACGGGCAGGGATTCGCCATTGGCGGCGCGATCGCGGACCTCATCGCTCATCAGTTCCGGGTCGTTGGGATCGCTGCTGAAGGGGTCATCGGCCACCACGGGCACCTCCGGCAGCAGGTCCGCCAGGGCGCGGATGGTGGTGGATTTGCCGGTGCCGCGATCGCCCATGATCATCACCCCGCCAATTTTGGGGTCAATGACATTGAGCATCAGGGCCAGTTTCATTTCCTCCTGGCCGACGATCGCGGTGAAGGGGAAGACGGCCCGACGGGCTTTGGCGGTTTCGGCGGCGGTAGCGACGGCAGTAGTCACGGCGAGTTTAGGGAAATGCTAAAGGGTGGATGGGGAAGCGGATGATGTTATCGGCGCGATCGCGATCGTAAGGTGCAACCGGTGGGCGGGGCGAAAAAACGCCGTCCTCCATTCTGCCATAGCCCCTAGGCTAATCGTTCGAGGGCGAGGCGCGATCGCAGCTTCAAGGCCCGTTCTGGATCGCTTTCCGCCAGCCGTTGCAGATGTTCCAGGGCGCGATCGCGTAGGGCCGGTTGCTCAGCCCCTTCGGTGGCGGCCAGGTTTTCCAGGGCCACGATCACCCCATAGCGCACCACCCATTCCACATCCCCAAGGCACTGCTCCAAAACCCCCAAGGCCCGAGCTTGCCCCGCGATCGCCGCAGAACGATCCAGCCGCTCCCAGCGCAGGAACCCCAACCCCTTCACCGCCGCGCGGCGCACACTGGGGGCAAAATCCGTCTCCGCCGCCGCCAGCAAAATTTCCAGGGCGCGCGGATCCCCAATCTGCGACAGCGCCCGCAAGGCCCACGATCGCGCCGTGTAGTTATAGCCATCGAGGCGATCGAGCATCGGCTGCACCGCCACCTCCCCCAACTGCACCAGCCCCTCCACGGCGGCCACGGCAGCGCCGGGATTGTTGTAGCCCAGGGCCGCCATCAACGGGCCAATGGCCTCCGGGTCACGGCGGGCGGCGAGGGCGCGCACGGCCCCCACCAGATCGGCGGCGGAGGTGGCGCGATCAACCGCCGCAATGGCATCGCGGGTTTCCGGGTGCATGGGGAACGGGGATAAAAGGAAGGGACAGGGAGAAAAAAGAAATCAATCCGGGGGGATTTGCCTATGCAGTTTATCGGCTCGGGGGCGCTTTGGGGACGGGTTTGGGCGATCGCGACCCTTTCCCAAAAACGGGCAATTTGCCGTCTGGGGATGACAAATCTTTACCCCTCGGTTACCATGACGGTGGTGTGTGAGGAGCGAACCAGTTAGGACGCCGAGACGAAACACGGACAGTCGTCGGCGTCCTTTCTGATGTCAAGATTTATTTTTGCTTGGGCTGTTGTGATCTCCTGAACTTTGCAATCCTCGGGCGATGCCCCCTAAACGCTCCATCAACGTTTCAAAGGAGCAGGGTGGCGATCGCGTGGGCCACACCGCAGGCTTCCACATCCGGGGCCACCCACTGGGCGATCGCCTTGACCGGATCGGGGGCATCCCCCATGGCGACGCCGAGGCCCGCGTAGGTGATGGCTTCAAAATCATTGAAATTGTCCCCCACGAACATGACCTGATCCGCCGTCAGGCCCAGGACATTTTCCGCCAGGTAGCGGACCCCGTGGCCCTTGTGGGCGTTGGGGTGGGCCGCTTCGATGAACCAGGCGTTTGATCGGGTTAAGTAAACGGGGCGATCGCGGAATTGCGCCTCCACCTGGGGCCAAAGCTCAGCAATCTCGTCCGGGTTCGGGCTCAGGGCCAGGAGTTTGGTGACGCTGGGTTCGCGATCGAGCAGGGGCCGCAGATCGCCAATCACCTCCGGCTGGACGCGGGTCCGTTCCGCATAGCGGCGGCTACCCGGAGTCAGCTCCCGCACGTAGAGCCGATCGCCGTCATAGGCATGGACCGACAGGCGATCGCGCCACTGGGGCTGCTCATAAAGATCCAGCAAATCCAGGGCCACCTGGCGATCGATCCGCAGGTCCAAATGGGTTCGATCCGCCTCGGGGCAATGGATCAGCGCCCCTTGGTAGGCCACCAGGGGCAGGGTTGCGCCGATGGTTTTCTGGAAGCGCAGGGCGGAGCGGTACATGCGTCCCGTGGCGATCGCCACCTGCACCCCCCGATCTTGGACCGCCGCGATCGCCTCTAGGGTCGGGGGCGCAATTTCATTAGACGCGCCGCACAGGGTGCCATCAATATCCAGCACCAGCAGGGCGATCGCCGACGCCTTTGCCGCCACATCGGCGGTTGGGGTGGGGAACTCAGGGACAGCCATAGCCATGGGAACGTCCTCGGGCGATCGTCACCCGATGCAGGTGTGCCCCATCATCCCACACCCCCTTGGGGGCCTAGTCGCAATCGCCCGCCGAACGGCCAATGCCCAACTGATCGCGCGATCGCCGCAGCCGTTCCCAGAGCCCCTCGATCGCCGCGATCGACTCCTCCGGCGACAGTTTGCCATTGCCCTCCAACGCGCAGATGTAGCCCACACTCTGGGCAAACTCCTGCAAATTCGCATCGAACACCAGGTGGCTCGGCGTAAAGGTCCCGCGATAGGAACTGCGCGGATACAAAAACTCCAGACGGTTAGCCATGGCACGATCCTCCTGTGGATTCGATGGTGGTGGTCTTGGCAAATGGATGGGACTGGTCAGCCGCAAACCCGATGGCTGCGCCGCCCAGTCCCGTGGGTTCCCCTTTGAAGTACGTCAACGGCCCCATGGGGGCGATCGCTACGCCGCCCCCACAGCACTCCCGAGGGCGTGCCCTGAACAGGGGGACGGTCTCACCGTGAAGGTCGGTGATTTTTATCTTAGCGAATATCTTAGTTGGATTTTAACCAAACCTTAACCATAGTCGAGTCGCTGCGATCGCGATCGCGCAGGGGGCTAAAATCAGACGGGCCAAGCGCTCCCCTTGCGGAGTCCTGTGGCCTAGAAAACCACCCCATTTGCCCGTCTATCGCCCAGGGAATCGGCCACCATGTCAGCACAGCCCGGAACCAAGCTTTACGAAGGCAAGGCTAAAATCCTGTACGCCACTGAAGATCCCGACATTTTGCTGGCGGTCTATAAGGATGATGCCACCGCCTTCAATGCCCAAAAGCGGGGCACGATCGCGGGGAAGGGGAGTATTAATTGCCTGATCTCGCGCTATTTATTTGAGCAGCTTGAGGCGGTGGGGATTCCCACCCATTATCTCGACTGTCCTGAACCGGCCCAGATGCGGGTCAAGGCCCTGACAATTGTTCCCCTGGAGGTGATTGTCCGTAACCGGGCGGCGGGGAGTTTGTGTCAGCAGACGGGGCTGCCGTTGGGGGCGGTGCTGGATCCGCCGCTGGTGGAGTTTTGCTACAAGAATGATGATCTGGGGGATCCGCTGCTGACGGAGGGGCGGTTGCTGGCGATGGAGTTGGCGACGGCGGAGCAGGTGGCGGATATTACGGCCCTGGCGCGGGCGATTAATCGGGAGTTGACGGCTTTTTTTGACCGCTGCAATATCACCCTGGTGGATTTCAAGGTGGAGTTTGGCCGCGATCGCGATGGGCGCATTATTTTGGGCGATGAGATTAGCCCGGATACCTGTCGGCTGTGGGATAACGCGATCGCGGATCCAGATGGGCGGGTGCTGGATAAGGATCGCTTCCGCCGGGATCTCGGGGAGGTGGAGGCGGCCTATCAGCGGGTGCTGGAGGTGGTGACGGCGGCGGTGCAGTAGGTTTTGCGCCGGGGATGGTTTGGGGATCCCATCGCGCGTTAGCGGGCGGGGGCAAGGGGCTTAAGCCCCTTGTCTGACTGGGATTTCAGGACGACGATTTGACGACATGCCTTACTTTTGGCGGGCGATGAGGGTTTCTAGGATGGTTTGGGCGGCGCGATCGCAGGCTCCCCCATCCCCGAGGGCGGCGCGCATTTGTTGATAGTCCGCGAGCATTTGCGATCGCGCGTCCGGCGTCAATAATTCCAAGGCGGCGGCGGCGATCGCCTCGGGGGTGGCCGCATCCTGCAAGAATTCCGGCACAATCTGCCGCATTTCCACCAAATTCGCGATCGACATGAAGGGAATCGAGAATTTGAGCACATGCTCCGCCACCCAAGCCGTCACGGCGCTGACCCGGTAGACCACCACCTGCGGCACGTTTAATAGTGCCGTTTCTAGGTTCACGGTGCCGGACTTCGCGATCGCCAGATCCGCCGCCGCCAAGCACAAAATCGACGGTTGCGCCTCCAACGCCTGGGGATCGCCCCCCGGATTCAATAAATCCTCCGGCCCCACCACCGTGGCCCGCAGGCCGAATTCCGCGATCGCCGCCTCCACCGCCGGACGGAACCGTTCAATGGACAACGGGATCCAAAAGCGCACCGTGGGCCGTGCCGCCTGAATCTGCTGCGCCGCCGCAAACATCACCGGCATCAAATATTTCAACTCCTGCGGACGCGACGCCGGCACCAGGGCGATCGCCAACTCCTGCGCATCCATCCCCAACCGCCGCCGCGCCGCCAGCCGATCCGGAGCCGCCGCCAGCCGATCGATCAGCGGATGCCCCACCCAGGTCACCGCCGCCCCCCGCGCCTCGTAGTACTTCGCCTCCTGGGGAAAAATCGACAGGATCCGATCCACCAGCCCCGCGATTTGATTCGTGTTGCGATCGCCCAGGGACCACACCCACTCCTGGGGGGCAATGTAATACCAAATCGGCAGATCCTTAAAGGTACGCCGCAAAAAGCCGCCAATACCCAGATTCGGCCCCAGGTAATCCAGCAAGATCACCAAATCCGGCGGATTTTGCCGTAAATACGTCTTTGCCACCCGCTGCACCCGCCAGGTCGGCAGCAGGTAGGGCAGGGCTTCCCAGAGGCCAATGGAGCCAATTTCGCTCGTATCCGCCAGGACCGTCGCCCCCGCCGCCCCCATGCGCGGTCCCCCCAGGGCCACGATCTCCAGATCAATCCCCGCCGCCGCCGCCGATCGCCCCAGGGCCGCCACCAGCATCGCCCCCTGGAGATCCCCCGACACTTCCCCCGTACTCACAAAAATCCGAAACGATCGCCCCCTGGAATCCCTCGCGATCGCCCCGCCCCCTCCAGACCCATCTTGATCCCTAGTGGTCATCGCCATGGGGGTGAACTCCCTCGATCGAACCGTGGCCGCGCATGGGCCGTTTCCCCGGAATCAAGCCCCGCCGACCGGGCAGGAGCGATCGCCGCAAAAACAGCCGCAAATGCTGCAACGGCTCACTATCTGGCAGCAGATCCAACTCATCGAGCGCCCGATCCAGCGTCAGGCCCGAGCGGTACAAAATCCGAAACGCCTTCTTCAGCGTCGCCACCGCCTGCCCCTGGTCGATCGCCTCTAGGCCCGCCCGCCGCAGCCCCACCCGATTGAGCGATCGCACCCGCGCCGGATTCCCCTCCACCAAACAAAAGGGCGGCACATCGCGATCGATCCGGCTCATGCCCCCCACCATTGACAGGCGGCCAATGCGCACAAACTGATGGACCCCCAACACCCCCCCAATCGTCGCCCGCGACTCCACATGCACATGGCCCGCCAGCGCCACCCCATTGGCCACAATCACCCCATCCTCCACCGTGCAATTGTGGGCCACATGGACATAGGCCATCAGCAAATTGCCATTGCCGATCGCCGTCACCTCATCCGCCCGCGTCGCCCGGTTCACTGTCACATATTCCCGCAGGCGATTATCATTGCCAATGCGCACCAAACTAACGGAGCCGTCGTACTTTAAATCCTGGGGTTCCTGGCCGATCGCCACCCCCGGAAACAGTTGATTGCGCTCCCCAATTTCCGTCCACCCTTCGATTACCGCATGGGCTCCCACCGTCGTGCCCGCCCCAATCCGCACCCGATCACCAATGACCGCATAGGGACCGACGCGAACGGAGGGGTGCAACTGAGCGCCGGGTGCGATCACGGCCGTGGGATGGATTAACGCTTGCATGACAATGGCGATCGGGCGGCGGTGCGCTCCCTGTAACGATTTATGAAGATCCGACGGTCGCCCTTAGTCTACCAGCGAGAACATCAGTTCACCTTCGCACGCCAATTGTCCTTCCACCTCGGCCCTGCCGAACATTTTTCCAAACCGTTTGCGCTTCACCCACAGCAGTTCGACGGTCATGATCAGTTGGTCGCCGGGGACGACGGGGCGACGGAAGCGCACCTTATCAATGCCGCCAAACATGAAGAGGCCGCTGCCCGGTTCGTCCTGCATTTGGGTGAGGACGACGCCGCCGACCTGGGCCATGGCTTCAACGATGAGCACGCCGGGCATGATGGGCCGTCCGGGGAAGTGCCCTTGGAAGTGGGGTTCGTTGAAGGTGACGTTTTTGATGCCGGTGGCCTGCTTGCCGGGGATGTAATCGACGATGCGATCGACGAGGGCAAACGGGTAGCGGTGGGGCAGGAGGGCGTGGATTTCTTCAACCGAGAGCGATCGCGGTGCGTCGGTGCCCTCGTGGGGGGGGGCGCTGCCCTGGCCATTCGCCGGGGTGTGGGACGCTTCTGGTTCTGCGGCGGCGGACGGGGGTGCGGACAGCGTAGACATTTGGATGGTAGGGGTTTGGAGGACGGGCGACGGGAGGACTGCGGTGTGTGAAAACCCTCAACTCTGCGCGGCTGGAACCAATGGCGATCGCGCGGCAAGCTTCTGGGCTAGCTGGCCGTGGAGACGGTGGCTGGCTCGGTAGGCGAGATAGTGGGCGGTGGGAATGGTTCCCAACAGGCTCAGGTCGCCAACTAAGTCTAAGATTTTATGACGCACCGGTTCATTTGCAAATCGAAGGGGGGGGTTGAGCCAGCGATCGCCGTCGCAGACGAGGGCGTTGTCGAGGCTGCCCCCTTGAATGAGGCCGTTGCGGCGCAGGTGTTCGATCTGGTGGGCGAGGCCGAAGGTGCGGGCGGGGGCGATCGCGCTCTGGAAGGTTTCTGGTTCTGCGGTTGCCTCGGGGGTTGGGGCTTGGAAGTGGCCGCCCGGTGGTGCCCAGCTATGCCACTGGTTGCCGATCGCGGCGTCGGTGAAGTCGATGCCGTAGCTGAAGCGCAGGGTGTCGGCGGGCAGGGCTGCGACGAAGGCGTCCCCTTGGCGTACCCAGATCGGTTCGGTGACGGGGGCGATCGCTTCGTTTAATTCGTCTAATTGGCCCGATTCGCTGGTGGGTGGTTCCAAAGGGGTGAGGCCCGCCGCCGCGATCGCCTCCACCCAGGGCAGGGCCGATCCGTCCAGCAGGGGCACCTCCGGCCCATCAATTTCAAGGCGCACTGCCCCGACGGCACAGCCGACTAGGGCCGCCAGCAGATGTTCCACCGTCCGCACCCGCGCCGTGGGGGAAGCCGCCAGTTCCGTAGACAGATCCACGCCTTCTTGGACTGCGCTCAGGTGAGCCGCGATCGCGGGAGATTCTTCCAAATCCGTCCGTACAAAATAACGACCGCGCTGAATACTAAACTCCGGCACCAGCCGCACCGTGGCCCGCTGGCCGCCATGGAGTCCAATGCCCGATCGCGCGATCGGCCTCGCCAACGTATACATACCCCAAAACCCCAAGACGCAAACGCACAGGTCCGCTCTTCAATCAACCCTTTGGCACAAGGAACTTAGGGCGTGTCATCATGTCCGTCACCGTAGGGGTTGGGTCTCCCAACCCTTGCCTCACCGACCACCCCAAACCCGTTCAATCTTGGGACGATCAATGTTGGTGGGGGCTGGGCGGGGAAACCGCGCCCCTACGGATAATTGGTTGAGAGACCGGAAATATAAGGGTTCTATGCCATTTTGACGACATTCCCTAAAGCCCCCTGGGTACAAGTAAGCACTTCGGAGGGTTTTTAAGCGCACCCCCTAGAACCGCTCCCCAATGCCGAAGTGGATCCGCGAATCCCCATCATCGGTGACCCCATAGTCCAGCCGCAGGGGACCAAAGGGCGTCCGGGCGCGCACCCCCACCCCGAAGCCAATCCCCGAACCGGGCTTATTGCGGATCCCCGCCGGATCCCCCGGCACATCGGACCCGGAGCCCAGATCCGAGCCCACATCCACAAACAGCACCCCCCCGAGGGGAATATTTTCCGTGATCTGCAAAATCGGGAAGCGATATTCCACCGTCCCCACCACGTAGTAGCGGCCACTGCCCATTTCCCCTTCGCCGTAGCCCCGCACCGTGTTGGTGCCGCCGATGGGGAACGCTTCGTAGGGCGGCAGATCCCCGAGGAATGCGCCCCCTTGGATATTAAAGGCTAGGGTTTCGGGGCCATCCGAGAAATTGGTGAAGTTGACGGGGAAATAGCGGCTGTAGCTGCCCCGCAGGCGGTTGAAGAAAATGCCGTCAATGGGGATGGATTGCTCCGTGGACAGGCGCAGGACGGAGCCTCGGGTGGGGGCGAGGCGATCATCCCGACGATCCTGAACGGCCCCAATTTCAACGGTCCAGAGGTTGTCCTTGCCGGTGCCGCTGAAGCTCAGGTCGTTGCCCAGTTCGTCCTTTTCTTCCACATCGCCGTCCGCGTCGAGGATGGCGACGTTTTGGTATTCCGTTGCCAGGTAGGCGGTCCAACTGTTGGCGAGGGGGCGGGTGATGCTGATGCGGCCCCCCAACCGGTTCAGGCGGGGGCGATCGCCGTTGGGTAGCTCGATCTCGCGATCGCCGCCGTCAAAGATCAAGGAAATGGAGCGGCGGCTAAAGAGATTGACCGTGTAGGACGTGCGGTAGGGATCCCCCGCGATCCACGGATCGGAGAAGGAAATATCAAAGCCGAGGCCCCGCTCCGAGAACTGCACCTCCGCCCCGAGCCGCTGGTTGTTGCCGCCGAGGTTTTGCTCCTGGAAACTGACGGCCCCAAAGATGCCGCTGGCGGAACTGAAGCCCGCTTCGGCCCCGAGGACGGCGGTATTTTTCTCTTGGATACTGACGAGGACATTGACCTTGCGCGGGTCATCGGCGGCGGGTTCGAGGCGCAACTGCACGTCCTCAAAGATGCCCAGGCCAAAGACCCGTTGCAGGTCCGATTGGATGGTGGTGCGGTTGAAGACGTCCCCCGGCTTGAGGGTCATTTCCCGCAGGATGATGAAGTCGCGGGTGCGCCCTTCGATGGGGTTGCCCTCTTCGTCGGTCTCTTGGCCGTCCTCGTCGAGGAAGACGATTTGGATGTCGTTGACGGTGCCTTCGGCGAGTTCGAGGGTGACGATGCCGTCTTCACCGATCTGCGGTGCGCCGACCACCTGGGCGAGGACGTAGCCGTTGTCGCGGTACCAGGTGTTGAGCCGCTCGATGCTGGCCTGGAGTTCGTTGAGGTTGAGGGTTTGGCCGTACTGGGCTTGGAAGTAGCTATCGAGTTCGTCCTGGGGGATGACGCTGGCTCCGTTGACCCGGACGGCCCGCAGGGTGGGGTTGGCCTGGACGGTGAAGGTGACGCGGACGCCGAGGGGGGTGTCGGCGGGGGTGGCGTTGGCGCGGGAGAAGAGGCCGGTGGCGAAGAGGCGGTTGATGTCCTCTTGCAGTTGCGATCGCGTGGTGGTTTGGCCGGGGCGGGTGCGGATGGTGTCGTAGACGCGATCGAGTAATGCGCCGGTGACCCCTTCGACGGCCACTTCTGCAACGAGGACCTGCGGCTCGCTGGGGGTGCTGCGGGTGGGGGCCGGTGGGGCGGGGGCGGGTTCTTCGTTGGCCGTGGCCGGTGGGGCGGGTTCTTCGCTGGCGGGTTCTGCGTCGCTGGCGGGGCTGCCCTGGGCTAGGGGGCCGATCGCGGTTGCCGTGGTTTCTGTGGAGATGGCGGAGATGTCTGCCGTGGTCGCGACTGGTGCTGCTGCCGGTGTGGCTGCCGGTGCTGCTTTGGTTTCCGGGGCCTTGGGGGCGATCTCGGCGGGCACGAGGGCGGGCGCTGCGGCCGGAACTGAGGGGGTGGGCTGCACGATCGCCAGGTCTGGGTTGGTCGCTGGGGTTTCAGCCGGGTCGGTGGCCTTCGCCTGGGTGGGAGCCCCCAAGACCGCCACGGCGGCCAGCACCGGCCAGTACGCCATAAAACGCATCCAACGCATGGGTTTCCTCACTTTCACCTGGGGGATTGGGCTATCGGGCCGGTCGTGCCACGGCTAGCGCGATCAATGTTAAACAGAGATAAACAGAGCAATCCTACCGCACTGATCGCGAGGGTGCTCGTGGGGGGCTGCCAGTTCCCAATCTTTCACCGCTGCGATGACGCTGCGATCGCCCAGATTCCCCCCAGCCAGAAGGGGCGATCGCAGGTTGCCGGACCCCCGCGATCGCCCCTCCAGCGCCGAATCAAACCCCTAAGGAATCTGAAATTCCCTAGGCTTCGATACCCTCAATGCGATCTTCCACCTGCTGGTAGAGCTCCTGGAGGCGATCGATATTTTCGTCGCTCGTCTCCCAATAGCCCCGGCCATTGGCCTCCAGCAGCGTCCCCAGCATCCGCCGGAACGAGTGGGGATTCAGGTCCATCAGCCGCTTGCACATCTGCTCATCGGCAATGAACGTGCTGTTGGCATCCTCATAGACCCAGTTGTCCACCGCCCCCGCCGTGGCGCTCCAGCCCATGGTGTTGTTCAGGCGCTTCGCCAACTCCCGCACCCCCTCATAGCCGTGGGAGAGCATCCCCTCATACCATTTCGGGTTGAGCAGCTTCGTGCGGGCATCCAGGCGCACCGTCTCCGAGAGGGTCCGCACCTGGGCATTGGCCGTCGTCGTATCCGCCATGTAGGCGCTGGGCTTTTTGCCGTCCTTGCGGAGGCTTTGCACCACCTTGGTGGGATCCGAGTCGTAGTAGTGGGACACGTCCGACAGGGAAATTTCCGACGAATCCAGGTTCTGGAACGTCAAATCCACCGTCGAGAGGGATTTTTCAAAGATCTGCCGATCCTGGTTCATTTCCCCAGGGTTATCGGACGAGAAGGCAAAGGATTTACGGGCCAGGAACATGTCCTGCAAATCCTTCTCCTGTTCCCATGTGCCGTTCTCCACCGCCAAACCCACGTTCGTGGAGTAGGAGCCGGACGCATTCGTAAAGATCCGCGTGGCCGCCTGCCGCAGGTTGATCCCCATGTCGTCCGCCTGCGCGATCGCGTGGGCCCGGACAAAGTTCATCGCCAACGGTTCATCGGCCTCCGCCGCCATCTTCACGGCGCGGTCCAACAGGGCCATCTGGTTCACGAACAGATCCCGGAACACCCCGGAACAGGTCACCACCACATCAATGCGGGGCCGCCCCAGTTCTTCTAGGGAAATCAACTCCAGCTTATTGACCCGCCCCAGGGCATCGGGCACGGGCTTCACGCCCACCATCCACAGCACCTGGGCCAGGGATTCCCCGTAGGTTTTGATGTTGTCCGTGCCCCAGAGGGTGATGGCGATGGTTTCGGGCCACTGGCCGCCATTTTCCTCCCGCTGGCGCTCGATCAGCCGCTCCACAACCCCCTTGGCCGACTGAACCGCCGCCGTGGTGGGGATGGATTGGGGATCGAGGGCGTGCATGTTTTTGCCCGTGGGCAGCACGTCGGGGTTGCGCACCGGGTCGCCGCCGGGACCGGGCAGGATATATTCCCCATCCAAGCCACGGATCAGGGATTCCATCTCGCGATCGGCGATCACCTGCTCCAGGCAGAAGTCCACATAGGTGAACAGGGGCCGCAGGGCATCGGGATCCACGCCGGGGAAACCGGCCTTCCGCAGGGCACCGAGCCAGGGCTGCTTGTCGCTGAAGGACGCCAGGTAGTCGTAGTAGGGCTTGGCGAATTTCAGCCATTTGCGGGTCCGCATGAATTCCACGAAATCAAACGGCGCTTCCTTCCGCAGGCGACCGCTGCTGTCCGTGCGGCGATCGACGGCGGCCTTGACGGCGGCGCGGGTGGCGAGGGTGATGTCCTGCAACAGTTGCACGTCCTCAAGGATGCCCAGGTTGGCGTTTTTATACACCTCGTCAATGTCGCGGCCCTTGCTGGCGGCCAGGATCCGGGGCAGCCCTTCGATGTTGTCCTCCGGGCGATCGAGGCTGGCGATATTCACCAGCGTGGCGACGGCCTCCTCGGCGGTGGGGGGCTTGCCGATGACGTGCAAACCGCAGGGCAGCAGCCGCGATTCGATGTCCATCAGCTTCCGGTAGACCATGCCGACGAAGTTGTCGCTGGCTTCGGGGCTCAGATCCTTGCCATCCGCCTCGGGGATGGTCACGTCCTTATCCAGGTTCACCGCGCGGCACTGGGCGGCGATCGCGTCCACAATCGAGGCGCGGCGGCCACTGTCCTTGAGGGTTTGGTAGGAGCTAATCAGCTCGCTCAGTTCCTTGAGCCCTTTGTATAGACCTGCATTCTCTGCGGGGGGGGTCAGGTAGGAAATGGTCTCCGCGTAGCTGCGGCGCTTCGCGATCGTTGCCTCACTGGGGTTATTGGCCGCGTAGTAGTACAGGTTCGGAATCGAGCCAATCAAGCTATCGGGGTAGCAGTCGCCGGACATGCCGATCTGCTTACCGGGCATGAATTCCAAGGAACCGTGGGTGCCGAAGTGCAGCACCGCATCGGCCCCCCAAACCTTTTCGAGGTAGGTGTAGTAGGCGGCGAACCCGTGGTGGGGGCTGGCGGATTTCGAGAACAGCAGCAGCATCGGATCCCCTTCGTAGCCGAAGGTGGGCTGCACGCCGATGAACACGTTGCCAAAGTGCTTGCCGTAGACCAGCAGGTTTTGGCCGTCGCTGTTGAGGGTGCCCGGAGGCGGCCCCCAGTTTTCTTCGAGCCGCTTGGAATAGGGGGTCATGGCCTCGTATTCCCGCACGGGCATCCGGTAGGCCACGTTCAGATCCGGGCTGGCGTACTGGGCCTGGATGTCGTGGATCACCGCCTCCATCAGTTCCTTGGGGCTGGCGGGCAGGTCACCGACGCTGTAGCCTGCGGCCTTGAGGGATTTGAGGGCCTGGAAGATGGAGCCGAACACGTCCAGATAGGCGGCGGTGCCCACGTTGCCCTTGTCCGGCGGGAAGCTGAAGACGGTGATGGCGACTTTTTTGTCGGCCTTGGGTTTGCGCCGCAGGTTGGCCCATTTAATGGCCCGTTCCGCCACCGCTTCGAGACGGTCTTGCAGGGCGATCGCCTTGCCGGTGTTGGCATCGCGGCCCGACATGACAATGGGTTCGATCGCGCCGTCCAGCTCCGGAATGGCGATTTGCAGGGCGACTTGGATTGGGTGCAGCCCCAGTTCACTTTCCTCCCACTCTTCCGTGGTTTGGAACACCAGGGGCAGGGCCACCATGTAGGGACGATTGAGACGACTGAGGGACGCGATCGCCTTGGGATGATCCTGACGCGCAGGACCGCCCACCAGCGCAAACCCCGTCAGGGACACCACCGCATCCACGATCGCCTGGGGATTGGCGGACTCGACCCCCGCACCGGGACGGTAGAAATAGGCATCGACGGGCTTCGAGAAATCCAGCCCCCCCGCAAACACGGGAATCACCCGCGCCCCCTTGGCCTCCAGTTCCTGCACCATCCCCACATAGTGGGCATCATCACCGGTCACCAGGTGGGTGCGCTGCAACACCAGGCCCACGCACGGGGCATCGGGGCGGCGCAGATCCTCCGGCGTCAGGGGCGAGGTCACATACCAATCCAGGTAGGATTCCACATCCTCGAACATTTTCGGCGCGAGGGGGTGCCAAATGCCCATGTCCGGGAAGACGACGGGATCGGCGTATTTCAGTTCCAGCTTTTCGAGGGTCGGATCATCCTGGAAATCCCGCTTGAGCACGTAGCGATCGCTCAGCATCAGCAGGAAGTTTTCCAGGTTTTCCGGCGAGCCCCCCAGCCAGTACTGAAAACTCATCATGAAACTGCGGGCGTCCTGGGCCTTGTCGGACGGCAGATATTTCAACACCGTCGGCAGGGTCCGCAGGAGCTTGAGCATGGCCTCCTCAAACCCGCTGGCGTTCTTTTGGCGGCGTTTCTTCATGAACTCGCCAATGACGCTCTTGGATTGGCCGAGCTGGGCCATGGAGAATTTGCCCAGTTTGTTGAGGCGCATCACCTCGGGCATGGACGGGAATACCACCGCCGCATCCAGGCGATCGCGGTGGGGCTGCACCGCCTCGACGACCTTTTGGGCCAGGTCTTCAATGAAAATGAGCGAGGCGATGAAGAGGTTCGCCTGGGCCACATCCTGCTGGAAGGCTTCGTAATTTTCCGGGCTACGCAGCTCTTCGATCAGGTAGCCACTCAACTCCACCGCAATGTTGGGATTGCTGGCGTTGATGGACTTGGCTGCGGCGGTCAGGGCGCTCTGGTACTGGGCCTCTAGGACGACGTAAACCACCTTGACCAAAGACCGCCCCTGAAGATCATCAGGTGTGACGTGGCGAATGGCGGGCTTGACGTAGGTGAACATCCAGTCTCTCTCCTCGGGCGGGCGTGTGGATCTCGTGGAGCGTAATCCCCGGCGATCGCGTGGATTGGCGGGGTCACGATTTTTAGATACTCATGAGCATTTCTACCAGATTCGGCGGGGCTGCGGGCGCGCGATCGCGGCGTTTGACACAATTTGATAAAAGTTTGTGTCAGATCGTTCATATTTCTTGACGTTCGCCAATGGCCCATCTGGCAAGGGGTTGAGCGATTGGCTGCCCTAGGTTAGGCCGGCCCGCTTAAAGAGTTCCTGAGGAGTGAGCTTGAGGCCGGGGAGGTGGTCGTCCGCGATCGCGCGATCGCCCCGGTAGGTGATGGGGACGGCCTGGGGTTGGAAGGTGGTGATGGTTTGGGCGCGGGCATCGACGACCCAGACCCGCGCGACGCCTGCGGCGAGGTAGGCGGTGGCTTTGTCGGTCATTTCACCAAAGCTTTGGTCGGGCGAAATGATTTCAATCGCGAGGTCCGGCGGGACGGGGCAGGCGTCGTCTCCGAGGGTGGCGGGCAGGCGATCGCGGAAGATGAAAAGTAAGTCGGGCACGGGGACCCAGGGGCGATCGTCGCGCTCTAGGATGACGGCCCATTCGACGCCCACTTCCCCTAGGGTTTCGCCCCATGCGTCGAGTAGGTACAGCAAGGCCCGTTGGGTTTTGGAATGGAAGCGTTTTGGTGATGGTTTCGTCACAACCATCCCGTTGATGAGTTCGCCGCGATCGTTGCCCTGGGATGCGTGCAGGAAGTCCGCTATTGTAAGGGCTGAGGTGGTGGTTGTCATGGGGCTTGAACTTGAGCTTAAACATCAAGCATCTTGAGATCAAAGCTTAAGAAAGTTAGATGCTGACAATAGGAAATTTCGAATCAATCAAGGGTGCAATTCATGGGGTCTACCTATGGCAGTTTTTATCATTTGATCATAGGTAATTATCTTGTAGTTTTCACCACTCTCCTGATTTTCAAAGACCAGTCTAGCTCGTTCTCTTTCAGACAAGTTACTCCATCGACCAATGACGATTAAGTATTCCATGCTGATTCGATCATGACCCTGAAAATCTTTTAGAAACTGCTCTAAAGAATTCTTGTCCACAAGAGAAAAGCTGGTTGTGATCTCTTTCAGTTCGTTGAAAGGTGTCTCTGAAAGATCTCGCAACTTCCTCAGCAATTCCTTTCGAAAACTCTCCTGATGTGAAGGCGTTGACAGGTACTGCTGCCAGTCCCTAATTTGCTTGATTGCCTGTCTTGTCGCCCCAGAGAACTGGAGATCTTGATTAAAAATTTCGTGCGAAGATCTTTCAATCTCTATCAGATGCAATGAGAAGCCACAGCCCTGGCCCACTGTGACCACAAAAAAGTCAGGTATTTTGTAGTCAAAGCTTCCTATTCTTGGCTTAGATATAAACGCAACAGGAGAATTCCATCCAAGACAAGTGAGGCTTATAATAAAGCTCGGCTCTCCAAGTAAAAAGTTGTGAATTTGATCTTCTGAAGATTTTTTAGACAGGAGAGTTAACAGCTTTTTTACCTGTTCAATAGATGGTGACCTTCTAGCTATTTCTTCGTCAGGGTATACATAGATGCTGTCGGATGGACTAAAGAGCAAATTCTCCAACTCTAACTGAATAGAATTGCTTGAGGATGTGTTTCCAATAGAGTTCTGTAGTTTTTCTGACGCTGAATCTTTGATTTTCCCTGAGTTTTGCAATCGCTTGAGAAATTCAGGGCCAAATACGCGAGATGCTTCTTTGATTCTGATTTTCACTGAGTTTTCTGAAAAATCAATGCAGGTTTCTATATCACTTGTTTGAGGCGATAACGGATGTGATGCTTCTGAATCCTCTATCGAGACAAAAATCTCATCTTCGTCGTTGTTGTGAAAAATCTTGATTTCCATATATTGATTTTTGCTGGGGCGCGACATGTTTGAATAAAACAAACTTGAATCTAAATCTCTATGTCGATTGAGTAAAAATCAATTCGACAATAGATTCAGTAGTGACAGTTTGTAGTGTGTATCTTTCTCGTCTGCTGCATAGCCTCATGATAGTTTCAATGTTCCACACCAATCGTTTGAGGTGAAGGCTGGATTGATTTTAAGGTTGTGGCGAATCATCAGCCCTGAGCTGGGCGATCGCCTCCAGATCCAGCCCCGTAGTGCGACTAATCGCTTCATCGTCCAAAACACCCAGCAACTGTTGCGCGATCGCCCGTTGCGCCGCCAGTTTTCCCTGCTCGATGCCTTGCTCAATGCCCTGCTCAATGCCTTGGCTGAGAGCCTTTTTAATGGAATTGCGCTGATCCTGAATGAAAATTTCCTGATGTTCTAACTCATCAAGCTCTTGGGCATTCAGATTAGCTTGGTTCGCGATCGCGAAAGCCTTTTGAATTTCAGGAACCGCCTCCATACTGGGGGGCACCGACTCCAGCTTTCGGGCAGCCTTCAGAAAATATAACCACTTATCCATGAGGGTTTCTAGATCGGGAAGTTCTTTTTGGAATTTGGGTAGTTCGATGAACACCAATTCAATGTCATAGATTGATGAATAGTCAGTCAGATAGGTTCTCTCCTTGAGAACGAAGCGCGAAATGAGTTGATCTAGTTCAGGAAACATCTCAAAATCAACAATCGTGAGCGCAATCACCGGTTGCAGATCCGTATAGCCATCACCGATCGCCAGTTGATTACTGTAGGTTTTGGCGGCGTTGTAGAGAATGCGCTTTTGAAAACCCTCGATATTTAAGACCTGCATCTCAATGATGACCGTTTCAGGCTGACCGTGATCGTCGATGATCGTTGCCTTGATATCGAGATAGGTATCTTTGAAGCCGCGAATTCTTGGCCCAAGGTGAGGATTGAGAATTTCCAGGTCGCGAATGGTGGAATTTCCCCCATACAAAATCGCATTCAAAAAGCTAATTAAAATATCCTGGCTCTGTTCAGAACCAAAGATTTTTTTGAAGGCATAATCAGTTTTAGGATTGATGAAGCGCATAGTTCTTCTGGACGCTATTAGAAATACTTCGCGATCGCTAGCCCAGCTATTACCATCATAGCGATTCCTGATGGGACCATTGGTTTAGGGAGACATCAAACCCGTTGCAGGCGATCGCCCTCACCCGCCACGGTCATCCCGCCCCCAACGCCCACCCAACCCAGCACCGAGGGATTGGCGCGATCGCTACAGCATCAGGAAACCGCCCTCGCGATCCTAGACTGTTAACCACAGATTCCCGCGATCGCGGAATCACCCGTCTCAGTCGAAGAGGAGAGCCCATCCCATATGTTGCAAGAGTATCGCCAGCAGGCCGCCGATCGCGAAGCCCTGGGCATTCCCCCCCTCCCCCTCACCGCCGCCCAAACCAGCGAACTGTGCCAACTGCTCGAAGCACCGCCCGCCGGAGAAGCGGAATTTTTGATGCACCTCCTGTGCGATCGCGTCCCCCCCGGTGTGGATGAAGCCGCCTACGTCAAAGCCGCATTCCTCACCGCGATCGCCAAGGGCACCAGCACCAGCCCTCTCATCACCCCCCAGGGAGCCGTCACGATCCTCGGGCAAATGGTCGGCGGCTACAACGTCCAATCCCTCGTGGAACTCCTCAAATCCACCGACAGCGGCATCGCCCAAGCCGCCGCCACCGCCCTCAGCAAAACCCTGCTGGTGTTCGACGCCTTCAACGATGTCCTAGAACTCTCGGAGCAAAACCCCTACGCCAAACAGGTCATTGATGCCTGGGCCAACGGCGCATGGTTCATCAGCAAACCCAAACTGGCGGAAGCGATCACCGTCACCGTCCTCAAGGTGCCCGGTGAAACCAACACGGACGACCTGTCCCCCGCCACCCACGCCACCACCCGCCCCGACATCCCCCTCCACGCCCTGGCGATGCTGGAGTCGAAAATGCCGGAAGCCCTCGGCCTCCTGCCCCAACTCAAGGACAAGGGCCACGCGATCGCGTACGTGGGCGACGTGGTGGGCACCGGCTCCTCCCGCAAATCCGCCATCAACTCCGTCCTGTGGCACATCGGTGACGACATTCCCCACATTCCCAATAAGCGGGCGGGCGGCGTGATCCTCGGCGGCAAAATCGCCCCGATCTTCTTCAACACCGCCGAAGACTCGGGCGCGTTGCCCATTGAATGCGATGTCTCCGCCCTAGAAACCGGCGACGTGATTACCATCTATCCCTACAAAGGTGAAATCACGAATGAAGCTGGAGAAGTCATCAGCACCTTCACCCTCAAGCCCGAAACGATCGTGGACGAAGTGCGGGCCGGGGGCCGGATTCCCCTGCTGATTGGCCGCAGCCTCACGGACAAAACCCGCGAAGCCCTGGGCCTGCCGCCGAGTGACCTATTTGTGCGGCCCAGCGCCCCCGCCGACACGGGCAAAGGGTTTACCCTGGCGCAAAAAATGGTGGGCAAAGCCTGCGGCCTCCCCGGTGTGCGCCCCGGCACCTCCTGCGAACCGCGCATGACCACCGTCGGTTCCCAGGACACCACCGGCCCTATGACCCGCGACGAGCTGAAGGAGTTGGCCTGTCTGGGCTTCAGCGCCGACCTGGTGATGCAGAGCTTCTGCCACACGGCCGCCTACCCGAAGCCGGTGGATCTGGAAACCCACGCCAATTTGCCCGACTTCATCGCCCAGCGCGGCGGCGTGGCCCTGCGTCCCGGCGACGGCATTATCCATTCCTGGCTCAACCGGATGCTGTTGCCCGATACCGTCGGCACCGGCGGCGACTCCCACACCCGTTTCCCCCTGGGCATTTCCTTCCCGGCGGGTTCGGGGCTGGTTGCCTTTGCGGCGGCGCTGGGGGTGATGCCGTTGGATATGCCCGAGTCGGTTTTGGTGCGCTTTAAGGGCAGTTTGCAACCGGGCGTCACCCTGCGGGATGTGGTGAATGCCATTCCCTATGTGGCGATCCAGGATGGGCGACTGACGGTGGCGAAGGAGAATAAGAAAAATGTGTTTTCCGGCAAGATTATTGAGATGGAGGGGCTGCCGGATCTGAAGCTGGAACAGGCGTTTGAACTGACAGATGCCACGGCGGAGCGATCGGCGGCGGGCTGTACGATCGCCCTGAGTACCGAAACGGTTTCGGAATATCTGCGATCGAATGTGACCCTGCTGAAAAATATGATCGCGCGGGGCTATGGCGATGCCCGAACGATCGCGCGGCGCATTGCCCAAATGGAGGCGTGGCTGGCGAATCCGTCGTTGATGACCGCTGATTCGGATGCGGAATATGCGGAAATTGTGGAGGTGGATCTCGACGCGATCGTGGAACCGCTCGTGGCCGCCCCCAATGATCCCGACAACATTAAAACCCTATCCGATTGCGTCGGCGATCCCGTTCAGGAAGTGTTTATTGGCTCCTGCATGACCAATATTGGCCACTTCCGCGCCGCCGCCAAGGTGTTAGAAGGGGCAGGCAAAGCCAAGGCCCGGTTGTGGATTTGTCCGCCCACGCGGATGGATGAGGAAATGCTGCGCCAAGAGGGCTATTACGACATTTTTGAAGCGGCGGGTTGCCGTTTAGAAATGCCCGGTTGTTCCCTGTGCATGGGTAACCAAGCTCGGGTGGAGGATAACACCACGGTATTTTCCACCTCAACGCGCAATTTCAATAACCGCATGGGCAAGGGGGCGCAGGTTTACCTGGGTTCAGCGGAACTGGCGGCGGTCTGCGCCCTGCTGGGTCGCATTCCTAGCCGTGAGGAATATTTGGAGGTGGTTGAAGGGAAGATTGAGCCTTTGTCCGGTGATCTCTATCGCTATCTGAATTTCGATCAGATTGATGGGTTTGAGGATATGGGCCGCACGGTTTCTAAGGAGGATCAGGATAAGGTGTTGGTGGGTGCTTCCTAACCCATTAATGGAATTTCACCGTAGGGATTGGGTCTCCCAACCCTAACCCGAGCAATCGCCATAAACCCGTTCAACCTTGGCAATATCAGGGATTGTGGGTGCAGGCGGAGGCAGGGCGGGGAAACCCCGCCCCTACGGTGGATCGGTTGAGATAAGGCGGGTTGTAGGTCAATTGACAACAGGCTCTAAGCCCCTTGTCTCGGTTACTAAATCTCGGCCACTGAAAATGGTTGGAAGGTGAGATGATGGCGAGCCTTCGGGATGAGCTCATTGCTTTATACGATCGCGACTATGCCCTCTGGCTCGAAGGGACGATTGAACGCCTCCGCGATCGCGACTATAGCCAAGTGGATTGGGAGCATTTGCTGGATGAATTGGAAACCATGGGGCGCAGCGATAAGCGAGCGATCAAAAACAATTTAGTGATTTTGCTGGTCCATCTTTTGAAATGGCAATTTCAGCCAGATGCGCGCTCCGGCAGTTGGGCGGGCAGCATCACGGAACATCGCACCCGCATTCAGGGTTTGCTAGAGGATTCCCCCAGCCTCAACAAGTTTCTAGATGAGGCATTGATCTGGGCCTATCCGAGGGCGCGGCGACAGGCGAGTGATGAAACGGGAATCGCCCTGGGGAGTTTTCCCGACTCCTGTCCCTATGAATTGGATCTGGTTTTGGGTGATGACTTTTTGCCCCAAGCGTCAATGACGAATGAATAACCGTATGGCGGGTCAGAAGTAGGGGGCAGCCACGGAAATCAGGAACAAAATTCCCTGACCCCTGGTGGCCTATTCCCATGAAATGATTTGAAATTACCTGCGATTGACTGATCATTAGATGATTTGATGGCCTTTTGCGGCGTGGATTGGTTTCTGTGGCGCGATCGCGGGGCGATAGAGTAGAACCAGTTGACGGTGCGGCGCAGGTAAGGAGCAACGGGCGGGATGGGGCGAATCTTGCTATCGGCGGGCCACGGCGGCTACGAAAACGGATCACTAGATCCCGGCGTGCAGGTGGCGGGCACCACGGAGGCGCGGGAAATGATCCTGCTGCGCAATGAGGTGGTGCGATCGCTCCAGGCGCGGGGCGTGCCGGTCCTGTGGGTGCCCGATACCCTCAGTTTGCAGGAGACGATCGCGTGGGTGAATGGCCAGGGGCGGGCCGATGACTTTGCGATCGAACTCCATCTAGATTCGTCCCCCAATGAGGCCCTGCGGGGCATGACGGCCTACTACATCGGTGACAACGCCGATCGCCGCAGCCAGGGGGAAATGCTCCTCACCGCGATCGTCCGGCGCGTCCCCCAACTGCCCAGCCGGGGCGCGATCGCCGATACCCAAACGGGCCTAGGCAGCCGCGAATTTTGCCGCAGTGTCAGGATCCCGTCCCTCCTCCTCGAAGTGGGCTTTTTGACCAACGCCAGCGATCGCCAAATCCTCCAAAACCGCCGCACCGACCTCGCCGCAGGCATCGCCGATGGATTGGCCGCCATCCTGCGATCGCAACCCCTCCCCGAACCCGTCTACGAAAGCATCCGCATCCGCGTCAACAACCAGGACTACCCCGAACGGGGAATCCTCATCAACGGCAACGCCAACATCCCCGTCAACCTGGCCGAACGGCTGCGGCTCGATCTAGGCAGTACGGAAATCCCCCGCGTCCGCCACCGCAACATCGTCTATGTAAAAGCCGTCGATCTACGGGCCTACAGCGTCGCCGTCGCCTGGGACAACACCACCCGCACCGTCATCCTGCGCACCACCCTCGACCTGTGCGTGGGCCTGATGGGTCAAATCATGGGCCACGGCAGCACCTCCGACGTGCAGCGGATGCTCTTCGTCAAGGCGGTCAACGGCAGCGCCCTCACCCAATTCCCCGATCTGCCGCAACTCTACCGCGAAGAGGCCGAAGCGGAGGGGGTCAACTACGACGTGGCCTTCGTGCAAATGTGTCAGGAAACGGACTTTCTGCGCTTTGGTCAGGGGGTGACGGCGGCCCAAAACAATTTCGCTGGCCTCGGGGATCTCAGCGGCTCGGCGGCGGGGGCGTCCTTTGCCAGTGCGCGGCTGGGGGTGCGGGCTCACATTCAGCATTTGAAAGCCTATGCCAGTACGGAACCCCTGGCGAATGGGGTGGTGGATCCGCGTTTTAGTTTTGTGGTGCGGGGCATTGCGCCTCGGGTGGAGAATTTGAGCGGCCGCTGGGATGCGGATGCTAACTACGGCGATAAGCTGATGAATCGTCTGCGGCAACTTTATGTGGCGGCCCAGTTGCTCTAGGGATGCTTAGATCCATGGGGGATGATCGCGGGTGGGCCAAGGGATGGTGCCATTTTGACGCGATTAAACGCGATGTAAATTAGGTCAATCCTGGGATCCCAATGGGCGCGATCTGAAAGGTGCAAAATAATGGGATGATCGCCGCTTCAAAATCCCCCCTTTTGCCATCAAAGGGCGTCGCCAATGACCCCGGAGGGCGATGCCTATCCCTGGAGAGAAAATGCCTAAAATCCCCCAGTTGATAGGGAAATCATGGTTTTGTTGTTGGCGTTGGAACCCGCATTTTTAGTGACGTAAACTGCAACAATTGTTACAATTTCTATCCCGACGACAGGCTCCCGGCTTGGGCGATAGGCTGAGGGTAGATCCTAGATCAGTGGGCTAATCCCTGTGAAGAGAGGGGGGCTGGGGCTGTTTCCTGGGATATCGGTGTTTTTTTAGGTCGGCATGGTGCTGGCAAACGTGGGTTGCGGAGGATGGTTGAGCCGATTGCTTGTGTTCGCCTCTGTATGACGGCGGCCCACCTGCGCGATCGCGGTCGTTTGCCGAAGGATTGGGCCATTATTTTCCGGGCGCTTTTTGATTTGGTGGCGGATGGGGTGGTGTGTTTTGCGGTCGAGCCCGGTGTTGATGGGGCGACGCCGGTGCGGTTGCGCTGTCTGCTGATTAATGGGACGGCGGCGAATTTGCTGGGCTGGGAGCGATCGCAGGTGGTGGGGCGGTTTGCGTCGGAGATGGCGGCTCCGTTTCCCCTGGCGGCGACGGCCCTCCACGATTTGGCGGTGCGGACGACGGCGCGATCGCTGCCGGAACCGAGGGCGGATGATTACCGCGAGGGCGTGGCGATCGCCCCCGTTGAACCCCGGTGGGGGGCGGACCTCGCGCCACAAACGGCCTCGACCTTGGATCGTCCCCTGGCGTTGGCAACAGAGGAGATCCCGGCCCCGTTTCCCCAGGGGATAGAGTTGCCCCTGGGCGATCGCTGGCTGTCGATCGCGGCGGCGGTCAACGGCACGATGCTGGTGGCCACCCTGCGGGACATCACCGACAGTCACCAGGCCCAGGAGCAGCTAACGGCCACCAATGAACGGCTCGATGCGGCCAATCAACTGCTGGCGGCGGCTAATGCGGAACTGCGCGCGATCGCGGACCTCGACGGCCTCACCCAGGTGGCCAACCGTCGCCGCTTCGATCGCCACCTCGAAGACTGTTGGCAGCGCCTATCGCGCACGGGCGGCCCCTTGAGTTTGGTGATGTGTGATATCGATTTTTTTAAGCGCTACAACGACACCTGCGGCCACCCGGCGGGGGACGACTGTCTGCGGCAGGTGGCCGAAGCCCTCACCCTGGCGGCGCGGCGACCGACGGATCTGGTGGCCCGCTACGGCGGCGAAGAATTTGCCCTGATCTTGCCCGATACGGACGCGGCGGGGGCGGCGGATGTGGCGCGCAACTGCCGGGAACTGCTGGCGCAACTGGCGATCGTTCATCCGGCCTCGGACGTGGCGGACCACATCACCCTGAGCATGGGCATCGCCACCATGGTGCCCTCCGCCCCCTGGGCCTGCGGCAAAATCATCGTCGAGGCGGACCGCGCCCTCTACCGGGCCAAGCAGGCGGGCCGCGATCGCGCCATCTCCGTCACCGTGGACAGCTAACGGGAAGACCGCTCGGGGTCAACCGCGAAGGGTCTTGGATCACAGGAATAGGGGACAATAGAAGACTATGCCTCGGGCAGTGGCAGCCCTGACCTCCCCACGGCGGGAGCACCCGCAGGGCCACCCGTCCGAAGCTAGACCCGTAGGGCTCAACCCTGCGCCGATCGCCCGACGCGATCGCACCCTTTGCCCGCCCATTGAGCGAAAACCATGTCCGAAAATCTGAGAAGTTCCGCCATCACCCAAGGGGTCCAACGCTCCCCCAACCGCGCCATGCTCCGGGCCGTGGGCTTTGGCGATGGCGACTTTAAAAAACCCATCGTCGGCATCGCCAGCGGCTACAGCACCATCACCCCCTGCAATATGGGCATTGGTGGCCTGGCCGATCGCGCGATCGACGCGGCCCGCGCGGCGGGGCTGATGCCCCAACTGTTTGGCACCATCACCATCAGCGATGGCATTTCCATGGGCACGGAGGGGATGAAATATTCCCTGGTGTCTCGGGAGGTGATCGCGGACTCGATCGAAACCGCCTGCAATGGCCAGAGTATGGATGGCGTCCTGGCGATCGGCGGCTGCGATAAAAATATGCCCGGTGCCATGCTCGCCATGGCGCGGATGAATATTCCCGCAATTTTTGTCTATGGCGGCACGATCAAACCGGGCCACCTGGATGGGGAAGACCTAACGGTTGTGAGTGCCTTCGAGGCGGTGGGCCAATACAGCGCCGGGAAGATTGATGAGGCGCGCCTGACGGCGGTGGAGAAACACGCCTGTCCGGGGGCCGGTTCCTGCGGCGGTATGTACACGGCCAATACCATGTCCTCCGCCTTTGAGGCCATGGGCATGAGCCTGCCGTACTCGTCCACCATGGCGGCGGAGGATGCGGAAAAGGCGGACAGTACCGCCGAGTCGGCGAAGGTGCTGGCGGACGCGATCGCGGCGAACCGTTGCCCCAAGGACATCTTGACGCGGGAAGCCTTCGAGAATGGCATCGCCGTGATCATGGCCGTGGGCGGCTCCACCAACTCGGTCCTGCATTTGCTGGCGATCGCCAACACCATCGGCGTGCCCTTGACCATTGACGACTTTGAGACGATCCGCCAGCGGGTGCCGGTCATCTGTGACCTCAAGCCCAGCGGCCGCTACGTGGCGACGGATCTGCACCGGGCGGGCGGCATTCCGCAGGTGATGAAAATGCTGCTGGATCACGGCCTGCTCCACGGGGATTGCCTGACGATCAATGGCAAAACCATCGCCGAAAACCTGGCGGATATCCCGTCGGAACCCCCGGCGGACCAGGATGTGATCCGCCCCTGGGATAACCCCATGTACGCCCAGGGTCACCTGGCGGTCCTGAAGGGGAATCTGGCCACGGAGGGGGCGATCGCCAAAATCAGCGGCGTCAAAAATCCCGTCATCACCGGCCCCGCGCGGGTGTTCGAGTCGGAGGAAGACTGCCTTGACGCAATCCTCGCGGGCAAGATCCAGGCCGGGGATATCGTGGTTGTGCGCTACGAGGGGCCGCGCGGCGGGCCGGGGATGCGCGAAATGCTGGCCCCCACGTCGGCCATCATCGGCGCGGGCCTCGGCGACAAGGTGGGCCTGATCACCGATGGGCGTTTCTCCGGCGGCACCTACGGTCTGGTGGTGGGCCATGTGGCCCCCGAGGCGGCGGTCGGCGGTACGATCGCCCTGGTGCAGGAGGGGGATTCGATCACCATTGATGCCCGGAGTCGGGCGCTGCAACTGAACGTGTCCGACGAGGAACTGGCCGCCCGTCGGGCCAACTGGAGCGCCCCGAACCCCCGCTACCAGCGCGGCATTTTGGGCAAGTACGCCAAGCTGGTGTCCTCCAGCAGCCTGGGGGCGGTGACGGACGCGGATCTGTTCTAGATCCTTCGTGAATGCCTGATTCAATGCCTAGTTAATCTAGGGGATGCGATCGCGGTTTTCCGGTGGCGAGCTGTCGTGACTGGGGGCCGCGATCGCGTTCGTTAGAATGGCAATTGATGGGGAAAAATCCTTAGGTTCCGTGCCATGGTTGCGCCAGCGCTGCGATCGTTCACCCTAGAAACTTTTTTAGACTGGCGCGATCGCGACGATTCTCCCGCCTGGGAATATGCGGACGGGCAAGTGTGGCAAAAGCCCATGCCAAAGTTACGCCATTCGATCCTACAGAAGCGTTTTTTAAAGGCCATTGATGGGGTGGGCGATCGCTACACGGCCCTGCCGGAATTGCGCTGTACCTTTGGGGGGCGATCCATTGTGCCGGATGTGGCGGTGGTGGCCTGGGAGCGGATTCCCCTGGGCGATCGCGGCGAACCGGCGGACAATTTCACGGCGGCTCCTGATTGGGCCATTGAAATCCTGTCGCCGGACCAAAGTACGACGCGTGTTTTAGATAATTTGCTGCACTGTTTGCGGTTTGGCTGCCGTTTGGGCTGGCTGATTGATCCGGATGCGCGATCGGTGTTGGTGCTCCAGGGCGATCGGCCTTTGGCCCTCTACCGGGACGATACGCCCCTGCCCCATTTGGATGATCTGGATGCCCAACTAACTGCCACTCAGATTTTTGGGTGGTTGCAAATCGGACCAAAGTAGAGCGCGATCATACCTTTCTGAAAAATAAGACTACCATGATCCCCTTTTTTAAGCTCCCTGATGAAGTTGAGCAAATAAGAGAATTGATTTTTTTAATGGATTTTCCAAATCTTGAAATAGAAGATATTGCAATAATGATCATTGCCTACCTCTCCAATACATCTGTAGAGGCAATAGAGCAACAGAATTTCTCTGAAAGGCTGAATAGTTATGTAAATGCTTGTCAAATAAAATCCCCAAGAGGTTGGGGAAAATTAGAATCAAATCTTGAAAACGAGAAAGATTGCTACCTGGAAATCTGTAAGCAATGGAGCGATATACACAGATCACCAAAGTCTATATACAGACGCTTACAGGACGAGATTGAACGTGGGTTGGAAGCGATAGAGTCAAACATTAGAGAATGCAAGAGCTTCTGTCCCAAGCAATGGTCGTCATCACACCAGAGAATGGGACTGCTAATATATTCAAAAAAGGGATGGGATTTTCTAAAAAAGGAATACATCGAAAGGAATGAGGCTTTTAGACAAGAAATTGAATCATTCAAAAATTCAGAAGAGGAAATAAGACTGTACATATCAAGACAGTCAAGAGTTGAGTTGTTCACATTTTTTGCCGCACTTGTGCCTGAAAAATCTTATGTATATTTTCTTCGGGGACATCAGTTTAGAATTTCACGTTTTTCTCCTATGATTTATAAATTCATTAGATGGGAGCCTGACGAGGGTGACTCTGATAGCTACATTTCTTTTATATCTAGAATGAAAAAGATCTTTGATGCTGACTATCGCGAACTCAATGAACCTATGGACAAATATATTAGACAATACAATGTGGTAGATACATTCTTAAATGATTTGACTGGCGTCCTCGCTCCTGCGAGAGAATTGGCTATACAGACCTGTCTAGATTTGTATTCTGGTCATTCTAGAGATCTCTATTCATTTATAGCTTTATCCCTTGTTCAAATTGAAGGAATGTTGAGTGACCTGTGTCAACTGAAAGGCGATTTTTCTGAAATGAAACAAAGAACAGATTCCATAAAAGGGAAAATGAATTTTCTGTATGGACCTGAAGAGTCTGACAGCAGAATCATGAGTCGTCAGGCATATGAAAATCTGAGATTCTTGCTTCCAGGAATAAGAAACTACATTCTGCATGGAGAACTTCCCCAACAGGATGATCTTGAGTTTTTGTCGATGTGGATTTTGCTGGATTTGGACTATCTCCTATTCAAATACCGCAAGCTATCTCAGCCAGAGGATTCCGAGATCTAGTTTGCTATGATTTTTGTGCGCTAATCCTGAGAAAAACCAAGCTCGTCAAACAGGATAAAGTCCATCGTAAAAGGACATTGTTCCGGGAAAGTAGCGTCATCCAAGTTCGTGTCTTGGATGGCAAGGTCGCGCCCGTCGGGATAAGCCTCTAAAAATGCTTCCTCTAGAAACGGTTTAAGGCTGGGGTTTTGCTTCAAAAGCCGTTGAATGCGGCGACGCTGTTCGCGGATCGTCCCCACCCAGGAGTTGCAGCGCATCGACGGTTGATATCGCCATTTCAAAAGATGGCCGATGAGAATGCCCAAACGATTAATAAGCTGCTCCCGTTCCTGACGCCCCATCGCTTCAATTTCCGCCACTAAATTATCGAGATCGATCGCGTCAAATCGCCCCCCCTTCAGCAACGCCACCTGCTGCTGCGTCCATCCATAGAAATCGCTGTCATAGGTGATGGTCATCGCCCCTACCCCGTGCCCATGGGTTCCACTGGTGATCTATTTTAGGAAAACGCCAACCGCGCCGGAAGCGTAACCCGCCAGCGGAACCGTTTACCGCGTGCTTTACGGTGCGATCGCCCTTTGGCACCATAGGCCCATGGGAAAAGTTGATCGCGCTCTACGGATTGCCCTCGAAGAACACGGCGTCAGCCAATACGCCCTCGCCAAACAACTGGGCATCACGCGGGCCAACGTCAGCCGCTGGGCCACGGGCGATCGCGTCCCCACCGCCGATCGCGTCGCAGCCATGGTCGAGGCGCTGATGATCCTCAACCCCGCCGCCGCCCGCACCTTCGTCCATCACTACCTCGGGGAACTGCTGGAGCCACCCCCCAGTGCCCCGCCCCGCGAGGGAAATTAACGATCATGAACATTCGGGAAACCCAACCCGTCGTGATCCGGCGATCGCGCTAGAGTAAAGACGTGGCGCAGTTCGCCCCCTCGGCCCCGCGACTCCCCGTCGCCGCCGCGATCGGGCACCCCACCGGCCGGTCCTCGGATCAATCACGTCGGCAGGGCATCTCGAACAGACCCAATGAACACCAGAACGACTCAGCTATTGGGAGGATTGAGCCAAGTGTCTGAGAACGAAAACATCCAAGAACGCATCCAAGAAGAACTTGCCCAAGCGCGGGCCGTTTGCTCCACCGAAGGGGCCACCTCCGGTGAATGTGCCGCCGCCTGGGACGCCGTGGAAGAACTCCAGGCGGAAGCCTCGCACCAGAAGCAAACCCAGCCCACCAAAACGTCCCTGGAACGCTACTGCGACGATAATCCCGAGGCCGCTGAGTGCCGCCTCTATGACGACTAACGGCTCAAGCGCAGATCGTAATCAGGGGTGATCGACGACCCTGAAGGCCGCGATCGCCCCGCCGCTCCTCACCCCAACGGCTACGCTTGAGTCCAGCCGATTCATTCAATTTTTCGACTATTCAGCCACATGCACCCCGATCGCGCGATCGGGGTGTTTTTTCATCGCCAATTCTGATTTCGACGCACCGCAAAAAGCCCGACCTCGCCGGGGGTACAGCGCGATCGGGCTCGACGGATTTCACAGATTTAGCCCGTTGACCCAGGCTTCTGAACTAACCGTCAGGGTACGCCCAGCGCGATCCGCCCCAGGCGCACCCCAATCAAAGATCCCCCTTGCCTACAGGGAAATCGCCAGATCCTGGAAATGCTTCAGGAACGTGTCGTAGGTCATCTCCACAAACCCATCCTTCGCATCCTTCACCGGATCCTCGGCGTAGAACACATCCGTCTCGTTATCCGCCCCCCAGGGATTACGGACCACGATCTTCCGCACCCCTGACCCATCCGTGTAGGCCCGGTGGACGGAGTAGGCATGGGTACTCACCAAACGGCCCCCGGAAATTTGCTTCCCATCGGAGCCCGCCCCCGCCGTCGCGAAGCGCCCCTGGGTGAGGGCCGCCTGAAGACGCTCAAACAGACCATTGGCCGTATCCACCGTCACCGACTCCGGCGCATTCGCAGACGCCACCGACGCCAGGGGATCTTTACCATTTTCCCGGAAGCTGAAGTACTCCACCGGTCGGCCCGTCAGCCGCCGCAGGGGATCGTCAATGCTGTCGCCGTTGCCGATCACGTCATAGCCATTCTTGCCCTCCTCCTGGCCGCGCCATTTCGCATAGGCCCGCTCCAGAATCGGCATCCAGATCGCCGCATTAGCCGTATTGGCGGGATTGGTGGGAGCGTCACCACCCAGGGTTGCCCCCGCCATCTCGCCCACCGCATCGGACGGTGACCCATTCTTGGTGGAATTGAGCACCACCAGATTGTTCACCTGCACCGCCGTCCCCAGGGCGCGGGTCGTCGCGTTATAGAACTGGGCCGTGTAGCCCGTCACTTGGCCGCCCGTCACCACCGGCCGAAGCAACTGGGCCAGGATCGGGTTGGCTTTGGTTGCCGCCGTCGTGGCGGGATCCACTTCCCCAAAGGTAGCCGCCACCGCTGCGATGAAGGCGCAGTTGCCAAAGCCCCCCTGGTTCACCCCCCGAATCCGCAGGGCGTTGATGTCGGTGCTGCCGCCCCCTGCTAGGGAACCGGCGAGGGGGCCGTAGGTGTAGACAAATTCATTGCGGGTGGTGTTGCCCGTGTCTTCCCGCGCCCCTTCCACGAAGCGGGGGACGGGTTCTTCGCCGTCGTTGCGGTTGCTGCGGGAGATCGCCTCGATGGGGGTGCCGGTGGCGGTTACCTGGAGGCTGTAGGCCCCAATGCCGGGAGCGTCAGTGCTGGAGGCCCGCAGGCGATATTGGCGACCCTGTTCGACGGTGAAGCTGATTTGGGCGTTGAAGTTGCCCCCGTCGGCGTTGATGTCGTTTCCTTCCTCCAGCACTTCGCCCGTCAGGCCATCTAGGAGGGTGAGGTAGGCGTCGAAGGCTTCGGAGGTTTGGGTGACCGTGACGGTCTGGCCCGGTAGGATGCCCTGGATCTGGTAGCTATCGGCGTAGTTGTCGGGGGCGAGGGGATCGGGGGCGTCGTTGCGGCTCAGGTCCCCTTGGATGGTGCTGCCGGGAGCGATGGGGCGGAAGGTTTCGGCAGCGATGCGGCTGCCGGGAGCGCTTTCGGCGTTGAGGGAGTAGGCCGTTGCGCCGCCGGGAGCGGTGACCTGTAGGAAGTAGGTGCCCGGATCTACGGAGTCGCGGAAGAGTTCGTCGGTGCCTTGGGTTTCGATTTCGTCGGTGTCAAGCTGGCCGTTGCCGTTGCGATCGCGGCCGAGGGCAAAGCTGACCGGTGCGGTTTGGTTGAAGGCGAAGAGGTCCAGGTAGCCGGATTTGGTGACTTCGAGGCGATAGAAATCTGCCGCGTCGGTGCCGCCCACGTAGTCATTGAGGGAAATGTCCCCCGCGATCGACAGGTTCCGCGCTTCGCCCAGGCTGTTGCCCGCCAGGTCGCGCGGCAGGGTGTTGGCGACGCCGGACACTTGCAGTTGATAGGTCGTGGAGCCTTCAAATTCTTCGACCGACAGGAAATAGTCCCCCGGTTGCAGGAGCATGTTGTCCACCGCTTCGGCGGTGTTGCCCCCCTGGGTGGAGCCAAAGATCACCTCATCGGAGCCCAGTTCCCCGTCGTCGTCGAGGTCTTTGTAGAGGAAAAGATCCGCGTCCGTGTTGGCGGCGAGGCCCGTGAGGGTGGTGTCAAAGAGGACCGGCGCGGTGACGGAGAAGCGGTAGAAGTCTACGAAATCGATTTCGCTGACGCTGTTGGTGGCGCTGAAGCTACCGGGCAGCACGCCGAGGTTGGTGGCTCCGGATTCCGTGTCGTCGATCGCGGCCCGCAGGGTGGTGAAGTTGCCACTGATGCGATCGGGGGTGGTGTTCTGGACCCGCGCCAGGATGCCGCCGGTGGCCGCCAGACGGATCACCGTGTCGCTGCCCACGGCTTCTAGGGCGAGGTTCGCTTCCGTGAGGGCATCACCGGCCCCGTCCGTCAGGGCGAAAATGTCCCCCTGCTCGGGGTCGTAGTCGGTGATCAAGTCCGCCTGGGCCGGATCGGTGGCGGTGTGGACGCTCGACAGGACAAAGGCATCGGCCCCGTCGCCACCGGTGAGAATGTCAAACCCGGCGTCGCCGGAGAGCAGGTCATCGCCCACGCCGCCCAGGAGGCTGTCGCTGCCCCGGCCCCCAAAGAGGATGTCGTTGCCGCGATCGCCATAGACCAGATCCGCCCCCCGGTTGCCGTAGAGGATATCGGAGCCGCGCCCGCCGAAGAGGGTGTCGCCGCCGTCGCTGCCCAGGAGGTTATCGGCCCCGGTGTTGCCGTAGATGGCGTCGCCCCGCACGGCCCCAAAAACACTATCGCTCCCGGCGAGCGATCGGATACCGAGCCCTTCGGCCACGGTGGCGTCAATGGTGAAGCGGGTACTGACGTTCGGAAGGTCAAAAAAAGTCATGGTTCAGGGGAGAGAGGTCTAGGAGTCGAGAAGGAGTAGAGGGGGACAGGGCCTGGGATCCGTCAACCCGGAACGGGAGCCGGAAGTCGGGGCCATATCCATACAAAAACCGCCCGCCCCACTTGCCGGGAACGAGCCGCTGAGCGCCATGATAGGGCTTCCCAAAGCTGGTGTCGATGGGCACCTGAAAGATTTTGCACAATCCTTAAAAATCCCCACATCCATCCCAAATATGCCTCAGGTCAAGGCAAAAGTTGGGCCGCCGGGGGACGCCCTGCCCATGGACGAATTTGGGGAAGGGCGAATCACACAAAAGTTCATCAAAAATTGCAAAGGTTCTTTGCGGATGCGATCGCGGATCCGTTGATTTTTCTTAAGCCGTGGTGGGGGCCAAGGGCGCGATCGCGCGGCCCCATTGCGCTTTTGGAACTACGAAGTTTTTTAACGGTTTGGATGAAGGGTTTGATGGGGGCATTTGGAGGCAACCGCCCTCAAAAATTCTGCGAGAATCGAAAACGAATCAAATCCAAACTTTATTGCGCCCGCCCCCGCCCTAGCCACCGCCGTTCGGGGCCATGAAGGCGGACGCCTGACCGCCATCGTAGGAGAGCGCACGGCATGAAATTGGCCTATTGGATGTATGCGGGACCGGCCCACATTGGCACCCTTCGCATTGCCAGTTCCTTCAAAAATGTCCATGCGATTATGCACGCCCCCCTGGGGGACGATTATTTCAATGTGATGCGGTCCATGCTGGAGCGGGAGCGGGACTATACGCCGGTGACCACGAGTGTGGTGGATCGCAATGTGCTGGCGCGCGGTTCCCAAGAGAAGGTGGTGGACAATATTGTCCGCAAGGATGGGGAAGAGTCGCCGGATTTAATTGTGCTGACGCCCACCTGCACGTCGAGCATTTTGCAGGAGGATTTGGCGAATTTTGTCGAGCGCGCCAGTCTAGAAGCGAAGGGCGATGTGCTGCTGGCGGATGTGAACCATTACCGCGTCAATGAGTTGCAGGCGGCTGATCGCACTTTTGCCCAGATTGTGCAGTTTTATATTGAGAAGGCCCGCAAGCGAGGGGATTTGGCGACGGCGCGATCGGAACGGCCCTCGGTGAATATTCTGGGCATCACGACTTTGGGGTTTCATAATCAGCATGACTGCACGGAATTGCGGCGGCTGATGGCGGAGTTGGGCATTGAGGTGAATGCGGTGGTGCCCCATGGGGCGTCGGTGCAGGATCTGAAAAATTTGCCCCGAGCTTGGTTTAATTTGGTGCCCTATCGGGAAATTGGACCGAGTGCGGCGGCCTATCTGGAACGGGAATTTGGCCAGCCGACGGTGCAGATTACGCCGATGGGGTTGGTGGAAACGGCCCGCTGTATTCGGGCGATCGCGGCGGTGTTGAATGATGCGGGCCACGCGGCTAATTATGACGAATATATTGATCATCAAACGCGGTTTGTGTCCCAGGCGGCGTGGTTTTCGCGCTCGATTGACTGTCAGAATTTGACGGGGAAACGGGCGGTGGTGTTTGGCGACAGTACCCATGCGGCGGCGATTACGAAGGTGCTCAGCCGGGAAATGGGCATTCGGGTGGTGTTGGCGGGAACCTACTGTCCCTATGATGCGGACTGGTTCAGGGCGGAGGTGGGGGACTATTGCGATGAGATTTTGGTGAGTGAAGATAATGGTGCGATCGCGGACAAAATTGCCCAGCTAGAACCGGCGGCGATTTTTGGCACGCAGATGGAGCGCCATGTGGGCAAGCGGTTAGATATTCCCTGTGGGGTGATTGCGGCTCCGATTCATATTCAGAATTTCCCGGTGGGTTATCGACCGTTTGTGGGCTATGAGGGGGCCAATCAATTGGTGGATTTGGTCTACAATTCCTTCGCCTTGGGGATGGAGGATCATCTATTAGAAATCTTCGGCGGCCATGATACGAAGGAGGCGATTACGCGCACGGTGTCGGCGGCGTCGGATTTGACCTGGACGAAGGATGGCCTTGCGGAGTTGAATCGCATTCCGGGGTTTGTGCGGGGCAAGGTGAAGCGCAATACGGAGAAGTTTGCCCGCGATCGCGGTTTTGGCGAGATCAATGCGGAGGTGCTGTACGCGGCGAAGGAGGCGGTGGGCGCTTAGGGGGCGTTTGGGGCCGTCGCGGCCTGGGGTGGGGCATGGTTGAATGGGGACGCGCGATCGCCCCGTTGACAGGACTCGGCGATCGCGGCCCGTGGCGTTGTTTGGGTTTCCCCGCCGGTCCATCGTGAGTGCCTGCCCGCCGTTGCCCCCCTGCCCGCCCCCGTCGGAGTCTGCGGATTCTGATGGGGGGACGATCGCGATCGTCGAAGCGTTGGTGGACAGTCCCGGCGCGTCGGGGCTCTATCACTATTGGGTGCCGTCGGGGGAGGTGGTGCGGCCCGGAGATATTTTGCTCGTGCCCTTTGGCGGTCAGCGGCTCGGGGCGATCGCGGTGCGCCTGAGTGAGGATTTGGATAGTTTGCCGCCGTCGGTGGCGATCAATCGCCTGCGGCCCATCGAGGGGGTGGCGATGGCGGCGGCATTCCGACCGGCCTATTGGCAACTGCTGGAGCGGGTGGCGGCCTACTACTGCACGCCGCTGATGCAGGTGTTGCGGGCGGCGCTGCCTCCGGGCCTGCTGGCGAAGTCCCAACGGCGGGTGGTGCTGCGCTGTCCGATTGAGTTAATTGAGGCCGCCGCCGATCCGGATAATCCTGCGGCGACACAGCCGCCCCTGGGTGCCGCCGCGATCGCCCTGTTGACCTGGTGGCGTCGGCAAAAAAGCGTGGACTACACCTGGCGCTATGTCTGTCGGCACAATCCCCAGGGGGCGATCGCCCTGCGGGAACTCCAGCGGCGCGGCTATGTGGAGAGCTATTGGGAAGCGGCGCGGCCCCCACGGCCCAAGACCCGGCAGGCGGTGACGGTGTTGCGATCGCTGCTGGAGGCGGATCTGGCGGCGTTGCCGGAGCGGCAGCGGCAGGTGTTGGCCCTGGCCCAGCGGCGGGGGGGCGATCTGTGGCTGACGGATTTGCTGGATCTGGCGAAAACCTCCTCAAGTACGGTGAAAGCCTTGGTGGATAAGGGCTATCTGGCCCTGGAGGATCGGGAGGTGCTGCGATCGCAGACGGGCCGCGATCGCGCCGACGGTGGCCCCAAAACCCTGACGGAGCACCAGGCGATCGCCCTGGCGGGGCTACGAAAACTCGGGCCGGGGGAAGGGGCGCTGATCCACGGCATCACCGGCTCCGGCAAAACGGAATTGTATCTACAGGCGATCGCGCCGATCCTCGATCGCGGCCAGTCGGCCCTGGTACTGGTGCCGGAAATTGGCCTGACGCCCCAGCTTTTGGACCGCTTCCGGGGGCGTTTCGGCGATCGCGTCCGCGCCTACCACAGCCACCTATCCGACGGCGAACGCTACGACACCTGGCGCAATATGCTGGCGGGTGGCCCCCAGGTGGTCATCGGGACGCGATCGGCCATTTTTGCGCCCCTGCCCAACCTCGGCGCGATCGTCCTGGATGAGGAGCACGACGGCAGTTTCAAGCAGGACCGCCCCGCCCCCTGCTACCACGCCCGCACCGTCGCCCAATGGCGCGCCCAACTGGACGGTTGCCCCCTGATCCTCGGGTCCGCCACCCCGTCAATGGAATCCTGGTGCGCCGCCGCCCCAAACGCCGAAACCCTAACGGATCAGACGCTTCCAACACTGCCAACTCCGCCAACTCCGGTGGGGGCAAGGGGCTTAAGCCCCTTGTCTAGTGGATCGGAGGACTCTTCGGAGGAATCTGAAGAATCGGAGCGGGGGGATGGGGGTGGGATTTCCCGCGATCGCGGCCTTCCCCTGCGGTACTTTTCCCTGCCCGATCGCGCCACCGGCCAACCCCTGCCGCCGGTCACGGTCATCGACATGCGCGACGAACTGGCCCAGGGCCATCGATCGGTCTTTAGCCGCCCCCTCCAACAAGCCTTGACTTCCCTGCGCGATCGCGGCGACCAGGCCATCCTATTTGTGCAGCGGCGGGGCTATAGCACCTTTGTGTCTTGTCGTAGCTGCGGCTTTGTGATGAACTGCCCCAACTGCGCCGTCTCCCTGAGCTATCACCGGCCCCGCGCCGACGGTCCCCCGATCCTGCGGTGCCATTTTTGTAACCACCTCGCGGCCCACCCCGATCGCTGCCCCGCCTGTGCTTCGCCATACCTGAAAAACTTTGGCAACGGCACCCAGCGGATCGTCCGCGCCCTCGAAGTGGAACTGCCCCACCTGCGGCCCCTGCGCTACGACAGCGACACCACCCGCACCAAACACGGCCATCGGCTCCTGCTGGAACGGTTCGCGGCGGGGGAGGCGGATGTGCTGGTGGGCACCCAAATGTTAGCTAAAGGGATTGACCTGCCTAAGGTAACCCTCGTGGGCATCGTCGCCGCCGACGGTCTTTTGTATCAATCGGACTACCGGGCGGCGGAACGGGCGGTGCAAACCCTCATCCAAGTGGCGGGGCGGGCGGGCCGCGATCGCACTGGGCAAGTCATTTTGCAAACCTACACCCCCGAGCATCCCGCGATCGCAGCGGTCCAGCGCTACCAATACCTCCCCTTCCTGGCGACGGAACTCGAAGAACGCCGCGCCCTGGCCTATCCCCCCGTGGGCCGATTGATCCTCCTGCGCCTGAGCGGCCCCGACGAAGCCGCCGTCATCGCCAGCGCCGACGCGATCGCCACCGCCCTCGACCCCGCCCAAACCGACAACCTAGAAGAAAGCCCAGAAGAAGACCTCCCCTATCGCCTCCTCGGCCCCAGCCCCGCCCCCGTTGCCCGCATCGCCCAGCGCCACCGGTGGCACCTGCTGATCGTCGTCCCCCCCGAGGGAACCCCGCCCACCGCCGATGCCCTGGAGGCCGCGCGATCGCACTGCAAAGCCCAGGTCAGTTGCGCGATCGACGTGGATCCCCTCACTTTTCTCTAGGTCTTCCCCACCAGGGTTAGGATTGGTGGCCCCGGCAGGTGTCCAGCAGCGCCCGCTGTTGCGGCCCATGGTTTTGGAGATAGGGGCTGAGCCATCGACAGGCGCGCTTGAGCAGATCCGCCACATCCAGATTCCGCAGCACCAGCCGCTGGTCGTAGCCCCCCGACACCAGCAGCTTGCCATCGGCGGAAAAGGCCAGATTGCCCACCCCGTCCCGGTGCTCCTGGAATTGCTTCACCCGCTTGCCCCCCACGCTCCAGAGGGACACGGACCCGTCCCAACTGCCCGTGGCGAGGAATTGGCTGTCGGGGGAAAAGCGCAGACTGGTGAGGCCGTCGTCGTGGCCCAGGATGGTGACGAGGCCCCCGAGGCTGGTCCAGAGGCGCACGGCGTTGTCGTCCCCGGCGGAGGCGATGTAGCGCCCATCGGGACTGAAGGCTACATCCGCCACGTAGTTACTGTGACCCTCTAGGGTGCGGATGGGGGTGCCGTCGATCGCCATCAGCCGGACGGTGTTGTCGGCCCCGGCGATCGCGAGCACCTGGCCATTGGGGCTAAAGTCCACGGCGTTCACCTGGCGATCGCGCCCATCCACCTCCGGCAGGGGATCCAGGGTGCGAATCAAGGTGCCGTTTTTATCCCATAGGTGAACCAGCCCATCCCGATGGCTACTGGCAAAGGTTTCCCCATCGGGGGCAAAGGCGATCGCCGTGGTGCGGCGCGAGGGGGCGTCACCATTTTGGAGGCCGCTGGCGGTGGCGATCTGGGATTCCGGGGGCTCCTGGGGATTGGGCAGAACCGCGATCGCCGCGCGCGGCCCATTGCCCTGGGGCTCCACCGTCCAAATCTGCACCTCCCCCTCCGCATCCCCCGACACCAGCCGCTGGCCCGACGGATCAAAGGCCAGGGCCGAAAAACGGCTATTGCCATGGCGCAAGGACTCCACCATCTGCCCCCGACGGTTCCACAGGGCGATCGTCCCATCAATGCTCGCCGTGGCGATGCGCTGGCCGTCGGGGCTCACCACCGTGTCCTGGATGCGATCGAGGTGGGCGGGCACCGTCGTCGCCGGTTCCCCCACCAGATCCCACAGGCGCACGGTCTTGTCATAGCTGCCGGAGACCATGTGGCGGCCGTCCGGCGTGAAGACGGCGCTGGTGACGAGCCCCGTGTGGCCGCGCAAAATTGCCGTGGTTTCCCCCTTGAGATTCCAGAGGCGAATGGTTTTGTCCTCGCTGCTGGAGGCCAACTGGCGACCGTCGGGGCTGAAGGCGACGCTGAAGACTTCGCTGGTGTGGCCCGTCAGGGTTTGGAGGAGTTTGCCATCTAGCCGCCAGAGTTTGATGGTTTTGTCCGTACTGCCGGTGGCGAGGCGCTGGCCGTCGGGGCTGAAGCTCACGTTATAGACCCAGTCGCGGTGGCCCTGGAAGGTTTGGAGCAGTTGACCGTCCAGGGTCCACAGCCGTGCGGTGCGATCGTCGCTGGCGGTGGCAAGGGTGCGTCCATCGGGGCTGAAGGTGACCCACTGGACGGGGCCGCCGTGGCCCGTGAGGGTGCGGATGGGTTTGCCATCGAAGGTCCAGAGGCGGACGGTGCGGTCTTCGCTGGCGCTGGCGATGGTGCGGCCGTCGGGGCTGATGCTGATGCAGTAGATCGATTCCGTGTGGCCCTGGAATTGCCGCACGAGGGTGCCGTCGATGCTCCAGATCCAGAGGGTGGGGTTGTCCTTGTTGCCCCCGGCGATCGCGTAGCGGCCATCGGGGCTGATGGCGAGGGCGCTGACGTTGCTGGTGGCCCGGAAGATGAGGGGTGCGCCGGTGCGATCGCGGCGGGGGCTCCCATCGGCATTCCAAACCCGGACGGTGCGATCGCTACTGGCGGACAGGATCGTTTGGCCATCGGGGCTCACCCGCACCGCCCAAACCGTCTGGCCGTGACCCTCCAGGCGATTTTTTTCCCGCACCCGCCCCAGGGCCTGCTGCAACGTGGCCGCCACCTGCATCTGGGTCTCCAGGCGGGTCCGGGGGCTGCTCCACACCAGCCACAGGCGCTTTTGGCGCTCCTGCCACGCGGTCAGGCCCATCATCAGGGCATCAAATTCCTGCTGCGCCCCCAGCAAGGCTTCCGATTGGGTGCTGGTGGCCTCGATCTGGGCATTGGCTTCGCCAGCGGCCAGCCGCGCCGCAAACCCCACGGACGACAGCAGCAGCGCCGTCAGGACAAACCCGGCGGCATAGAGTTCCTTCACCCGCTTGCGCAGGACCGCATTGAGTTGGGTTTTGGTCAGGCGGAACTGGGCGGTTTCGTCGGCCCGCTGCTGGCGGCGGATGTAGTTGACTAAATAGTCATGGACCAGTTGGTAAAAGTCGGCGGAGGATTCCCGGAACAGGACTACCAATCCGGCCCCCACGAGGATTTGCAGGACCGTTTCTAGATCGCTGTCGTCCACGAGCAGTTCCGTGGCGATGTCGGCGCGGGTTTTGAGGGGGCGGGTGCCGTTTTCGTGGGTGAGCATGAAGAGGACTTGCCAGGCGATCGCATGGCGATCGGGGCCGCAGTCGGCGATGGTGTCCTGGAGGTAGCGCTTGACGAGGGCGTCCTTCTGGCCGTAGCGCCGCTGGTAGTCCGCTAGGGTCCGGACGCGATCGGTCTGGAGTTGGGCTCCTACCACCTGGAGTTCGATGGGGGTGACCTGGCCGCCCTTGTCCACCAGTTCCGCCACGAGGGCATCGACGAGATCCGGGGCTAGGTGGAATTGCGATCGCGCCGTCAGGCTGGCGATGGTGGAGCGGGCGGCCTCGGCGGAAAAGTCCCCGAGGTAGTAGCGGATTTGGTTATCGAGGATGTTGTTGTCCACCACGTCGAGGGGGACGGCCCGCTCCCACTCCAGCAGCAGGTGCAGATAATCCTCCCGTAGGGACAGGACGATTTTGACGTAGGGGATATTCAGGCAGCGTTGCAAAAACTCAAAGCACTGCTGACGGCGATCGCTGTCGGGCCAGGTGAAGAATAATTCCTCGAACTGGTCAAACATGAGGACCGTCAGAAGGCTTTGGTCACTTTGGCGCTCCAGTTGCTCCAGGAGGGCGTCGAGCTTGTGGCGATCGCGGCCCAGGGCGGTTTCGGGGGAGCTGGGGCGGGCGATGCTGTCAATGGTGAGGTCGTTCCAATTTTCCACCAGGCGATCGCCCCCGAGGCCCTTGGCCAGCCGCGCCCGTTCAAAGGCATTTTCCAGCGCCCCCACCCAGTCGGTGTAGACCTCCACCACCACGGGCAGCACATCGCGATCGCCGATCGCCCGGTTGAACAGTTCCGGCACCAGCCCCGCCTTGACCGTCGAGCTTTTGCCCACGCCGGATTTGCCATAGATCACCGTCAAGGGGCGATCAGGCCGCGCCAGACGGGCAATGAGCCGCTGCACATCCGCCTGACGGCCCGAGGCGGCAATTTCCGGCGCAACGCGGGGGGGACGGCCCGCCGCCGCCAGGGGAGATGGCCCGTAGGGATGGGGCCGCAACTGGCCGGGGCCGACGAAGGCCAGCAGACCATATTGATGCTCCACCAGCCGCAGCCCCTGTTTGATCGTGAAGGCTTCCAGGTGGCGGCCCTGCTCGAAATAAAGCTGGCGCAGCAGGGCCAGAATGGACAGGGTGGTTTGGATGTCGCCGATGTCCTGGCTTTCCTGGCGGGCCTGTTCCAGGTAGGCGATCGCGGTTTGGGGGCGGTTCAACTGCCGCTGGGCCCGGGCCACCTGCAATAGATAACGGCTCCGGCGCGATCGCAACGTCCGCCGCCACAGATCCCGATCCTCCGGTGCGATCGTAGCCTCCTGGGTCGCCGCCGTCCGCAGCAGCGCCAACGCCTTACGCGCCTCCTGGGCCGCCTCCTGCCACTGGCCCTGGGCCTGGGCCACTGCCGCCCAAAACCCATGGGCCCGCGCCCGTTCGATCGCCTGGGCCTCGGTGCCATGGATCGCCAAAATTCCCTGGGCCACCTGGGCCAGGGCGGGCCAGTCCTGCAACCGCTCCAGGGCTTCCCCCAGCGGCCCCAGCAGACAGGCTAACGGATTGTCCGGCGTTTCCCCTGGCCCAACCCCTGACGGGGCGATCGGGGGGACCGGGGCCGCCACCGGCAGCGCCGCCACCGCCGTTTCCAAAATTTCCCGAGCCCGTCGCCACGCGGCCACCGTGTCGGCATCGTCCACCGAGTCGGGACGCACCAGTTGGGCATTGCCGATCGCACAGAGGGCGCGGTGGAAGGGCAGCAGATGGCACCAACCGTTTGCCCGCTCCCGCAGGGGGGCCGCCTCGGCGCGATCGCGCAGGGCCATCCAGCTCTGTTCACTGGCCCCGAAGGACGCCGCCGCCCCCTCAAAGTCACCGGAGTCATAGGCTTCGCGCCCCACCGCAAAGGCCAAAATCGCCTCCAATTGGCCCCCTTCCCCCCCGCCCGAGCGGGCCAGATCCAGGCGCGCCATCTCCAGTTCCCGCCGCTGCCGCCGGAAGTCCCGCGCGATCGCCCAATCGCCCCCCACCAGGGAATAGCCCCACGGAGCCCGCTGGTGGTGCCGAAACACCTCATCGGCACAGCGCTCCACGAAAATCCGCAGGTCCGCCCCTTCCCCCTCGAACTGGATGGGGGCAACGGCCCAACTCTTGAGATCCTGCGCCAGACGGCCCAGGCGATCGAGGGTCTGGCCATCGAGCCACAAGGCCACCGGAAACGAAAACTCCCGAAAGCGATCGCGCATCAAATTCGCCAGGGCCAGCACCGATTCCCGATCCTCTAGGGCCTCCAACCCCAAAATGAACAGGGCATCCGGCGGAGCCCCCTGGGTCGCCCGTTCGATGGTGGGCAGCAGGGCCGGTGTCGTGGGCGACAGGCTCAGGCACTGGAGGGCTAAATCCACCTCCGCCGTGGCCCAAGCCTGCATCTGCTCCAGCGCCCACCGCTGCATAAAGCCATAGTCACAACGCACCAGCAACAGCGAAAATTGCCCCCGCGACAGCACTAGCGATCGCTGAAGGGTCCGCAGCGCCCGGGCATTTCGCTCGGAAATACTTGAATTGGCCTCCGGTACAATCATGGGCGATTCATTAACCTGCTAGGGGAATTAAGGGCCTATCCATAAAGACGCTGCCGAAACATTTCAGGCTCGTCCTTATAGGATTCCTTAGCCTGACAAACAAAGAACGATTGGCCCGCGATCGCGATCACTGTTCTTAGATGATCTTGACCCGCCAAAGAAAGGTTTATCCATGGCAAACAACCTGGATTTTGACCTGGATTTTGACCTGGATTTGATGGATCCTTAAGGGCAGTCCTTAAAGCCTCAAGCCCATCGGTGGCCGTGGGGACAATGACGCCTTTTGTCAACCTAAATTTCCATGGCCATAATCCGATGGGACATAGGTTTGGGAATTTGAGAGAATTTATGGTAAAGTTGCGTTTCCCCATGCTGATTTGCCATAAACTCACTGGATATGGATCGGCGATGCATCAACTTGGGCGATCTTTGGCAGTCGGAGGGTCTTGGCAAACACCTGTCTGCCGCCGCCATCCTGGGGCCTTGAAAGCAGAGGGTGTTGATCCCACGGGGACAGGGGAAATTTGCCCGCTGATCCTAATCCTCTCGATAGATGAATTGCCTGAAACCTAGGCCAGAGCAGGCCAGGGAATCCTAGCCCTAAAATTCAGCAGGACTTAGGACGTATTTAGGGCCGTTGATGGGAGCCCAGTGGACTGATTGCCCCTCGACGGATCTGAGAATTCTCCAGACCGCGATCGCGATTTTTTCTTCGATGCAATTGGACGTAAGATCTAACAATTTGCATTCCCATCCCCCCTCCGATGAGCGTCAACAATTTAAGGTGGAAAGTTTCAAGGTGAAGGTTTTAGAAAAACCCTCAGGATCCTAACCCCATGGAATCGCCTAGGGCCACCGAACTCGACACCGTTCCCCTCGGCATCCTGGGTGGCCTGTATGTGGCGATTTCAGAAACCTTTCGGCGGGCAAAGATGCGCCCCCATGGGTGATGGCATGGCAGAAATAGCAAGCCATCAGTCCATAGATTTCGCCCAAAAGTCAGCCCAGCGGCCCCCAACCCCAGCGCCCCTCACCCAGGCGATCGCCCAGCCCCTAGGCCGGTGGATTGAGGTAGTCCCGATGGCCCACGTCCGCTAGGCGGGCCTGTTTTGCCTCCACCTGTTGCCGCAGGGACTCGCGGTGCTGGCTGATGCGATCGAGCAACGCCGCATCCCCCGTCCCCAGGATTTGGACCGCCAACAGGCCCGCATTCTGGGCATTGCCGATCGCCACGGTGGCCACCGGAATCCCACCGGGCATTTGGACAATCGAGTAGAGGGAATCGATCCCCGACAACTGGCGGGTCGGCACGGGCACCCCGATCACCGGCAACGGCGTCAGGGCCGCCACCATCCCCGGCAGGTGGGCCGCACCCCCCGCCCCGGCAATAATCACCCGCAAACCGCGATCGCGGGCGGTTTTGGCATACTCCACCATGCGATCGGGCGTGCGGTGGGCCGAAACAATCGCCACCTCATGGGGCACTTGAAAATCCTCACAAATGGCGATCGCGGCCTGCATGGTGGGTAGATCCGAGTCACTTCCCATAATGATGCCGATTTGGGGCGAGGGGAGAGGGGGCATGGCTGTATAAAATTTGTCCTATCTGCACCGTCAATGGGCCGTGAACTGCCCTAGCTCTAGGGCCTCCCAGGGGGGGCGGGAACCTTGGGATGGCGCATGATGAAAAGCTTAAGTTGAGGGGTCAGTTTATGATAGGCGCTTCCGGCAACCTTTCTTGAGGGGAGCGGGCTCCCACAGGGCTTCCCCCCTGGGGGGATCAACCCCCTAAAAATTGGCCCTTGTCCCCAGGTCTCCGGAGGGCGGTGGATCTGGGTCTAGGGCGCTGAAGGCGTTATCCATCAAGCAGTTGAAGGGAATGGGTCATGGGGCAGCGCTGGCTAATCAATGGATCGTTGGTGGATCGTCCGGGGCGTTTTGGTCTGCGGCTCGACGATCAGGGGCGGGTGATGGCCCTGGAATCGATGGATGTGGGGGGGTGGACCCCCTGGGATCCCCACGGGGCCGACGGCGAAGAAACGGCAATTCTAGATTTGGCGGGGGATTGGCTGTCGCCCGGAGGGGTGGATGTGCAGATTAATGGCGGTCTGGGGCTGGCGTTTCCTGATTTGACCCCGACCGATGCGGATCTGGAGCGCTTGGATCGGGTGGCGGCCTACCTGTGGGCGCAGGGGGTGGATGGGTTTGTGCCGACGATTGTGACGACGGCGATCGCGAAGGTGCAGGGGGCGTTGGCGGCGATCGCCCGGTACCGCTCGGAAATGGCGGGAAAGCCGGGGCGCTCGGCGGTGCTGGGAGCCCATTTGGAGGGGCCGTTTCTCAATCTCAGCAAGCGGGGAGCCCATCCCAAAGAGCATTTACAACCCCTGACGGCGGATCGGGTGGCGGATCTCTTGGGACCCTGGGGGGATCAGGTGACGGTTGTTACCCTCGCGCCGGAGCTGGACCCGACGGGGGCGGCGATCGACCTGCTGCGCGATCGCGGGATTATTGTGAGCTTGGGGCATTCCCTGGCCACGGCATCCGAAGCGGAGGCGGCCTTTGATCGCGGCGCGACGATGGTGACCCATGCGTTCAATGCCATGCCGCCGCTGCACCATCGGGAACCGGGCCTGCTGGGGGCGGCGATCGCGCGATCCGGCGTCCAGTGCGGGTTCATTGCCGATGGGATCCATGTGCATCCCACCATGCTGCAACTGCTGATCCGGGCGGCGGAGGGCGATCGCGGCCTGTTCCTGGTCAGTGATGCCCTCTCGCCCCTGGGGTTGCCGGACGGCCCATACCCCTGGGATGACCGCGAAATCATCGTCCAAAATGGCACCGCCCGCCTGCCGGATGGCACCCTTTCAGGTACAACGCTCCCCCTCCTCGATGGGGTTAAAAATCTGGTGCGCTGGCGGGTTTGTGAGCCGGACCTGGCCATTCGCCTCGCCGCGATCGCCCCCCGCACCGCCCTGAAAGTTGCCGTCAATGCCCCAGCCCCCGCCGATCCCTACCTGGGCCAGGACGCTCGCAACCTCCTGCGCTGGCACCTCAGCGGCAACGACCTCACCTGGCAGCGCCTCGGGGACACGGTTCCAGCGGCCTAGGGCGGATCTAGCTCGCCCTCGAAGGCCATGGCCTCCTCGAATGAGAGGGGCGGCTGGTCAGGAAATTCCGCGATCGCGAGGCCCGTTTCGCGGGCGGCCTTGCGCCGTCCTAGGGCATATCCCTTTGCGATTTCGTCCTCCAGGCTCCGGCGAAAACTGGAATTATCCTCCAGTAATTGCTCAATTTCGTCCTGGGCCTCACCAATGGAAATCAGCCAAGAGCGGCTGCGCTGCTCGGGCTGGTACAGCCACTTGAGGAGATGCAGATACAGACGAGCTATCTGACTCGCCAGCGCGCGCCGTTCTGACCGTCCCAAACTTTCCAACTCCTCCAGGAGATTGCCCGCGTCCAGTTCCGAGAGGCGGCCCCCCTTGATCAGCGCAATCTGCTGCTGAAGCCAGCCGTAATAGTCCGCGTCATAGGTTACATCCATCGCCACTCCTGTTCTGGGGGCACTCACCTGGGTTCCTCGACCAATCAACCGTAGGGACGGGGGTTTCCCGCCCAGCCCCACCCGCGATCCGTGGTGTTCCTAAAGTCGAAAGGGTTTGGGGTGATCGGTGGGGCGAGGGTTGGGAGACCCAACCCCTACGTGGCGGCATAGATGAGAGATGATGCCCTAGAGCACCTGCGATCGCATCAGCGCCACCGGCAAACAGCGCACCTTCCCGGACGTGGGCACATAGGCCCGCCGGTTGAACACATCATAATCATTGCGCTCAATCACCCGCAGGATACGGCTGTAGAGCATCAGCGCCGACCACACGGGCCAGCGGGCGTCCTCGTGCAGCAGGCGGATGCCCCGGCTCGCCCGGTCAAACATCCCCCGCGCCCGATCAATCTGGAACTGCATCAGCGATCGCCAGCGATCGTCAATCACCCCCGCCATCAGATCCTTTTCCGTATAGTCAAACCGCTCCAACTCCTCTAGGGGCAAATAAATCCGCCCCCGCAGCCGATCTTCCCCCACATCCCGCAGGATATTGGTCAACTGGTTCGCAATGCCCAGGGCGATCGCCTCCTGGGTCGGATCGTAAGGGTTCGCATCCGGATCATCGCGCAGTTGCAGATAGCCATCCCAGGGCGTCGGGATCAAATCATCCGCCGTCCCCAGCACCGGCGTCGTCATCAGCCCCACCGTCCCCGCCACCCGGTAACAGTAGAGATTGAGTTCCTCAAAGGTCTCGTAGCGGCTGCGGTACAGATCCATCCGCTGGCCCGCGATCATGTCCCGAAACGGCTGAATATCCAGACCAAACCGCTGCACCGCATCCACCAGGGCCACATCCGCATCATCCAGCGGCGTCCCGGCAAAAATCTTCTCCAGATTCCGTTCCCAGCGATCGAGGGTTTCCGGCGTCGTCGTCTGGGCCTGGGGACCGTCCACCAACTCGTCCGTGCGCCGACACCAGACATAGATGGCCCAGATTGCTCGACGCTTCGCCTCGGGCATCAGCGCCGTGCCCCAATAAAACGTCTTCGAGTATTTCGCCGTCACCTGGCGGCATTGCTCGTAGGACTCTTCGAGGGACGCCAGTTTGTTGGTGCGAGGCGGATCGGGCAAGTGCAGCATGGACGCCGGCTCGTCTGGGGCAATGGGTAAAAAAGACATGGGTATAACGAGTCGCTATCGCTGCGCCGCGAGGGCTAGGTCGCGATCGCCACGGGATTTGGCACCATCGCGGGCAATAGCTTGCGCTGTCAGCTTACCAGAAAGCACCGCCCCCTCCATACTGGCCAAATAGCGCTGCATGGTGAAATCGCCGCTGAGGTAGAAGTTGGCGATCGGGGTTTCCTGGCTGGGGCGATATTGCTGCCGTCCGGGGGTGGCTTTGTAGACCGATCGCGGCGTCTTCACCACCTTTGATTTGAGCAGTTTCGCCTCCCGCAAACTGTCCGGGAAGAGTTTGTATAATTCCGCCATGGTGGCCTCGACGATCGCCTCATCCGAGCGGCCAATCCACTCCGCCGCCGGGGCAAACACCAACTCCAGCATGGAGCGATCGGGGTTGGCATATTCCTTGCAGGTGTTGCTCATGTCCGCGTAGACGCTCAGCAGGGGCGATCGCGAAAAGAGCAAATGGTCAATGTCCGTCACCTTGCGGTCAAACCACAGATGCACATTAATCACCGGCACCCCTTCGAGGCCATCAAGCTGCTGGAAGTAGGGCATGTTTCGCCAGGGCTCCGGCAGGATCAGCTTCAGGGGATCGACGGGCATCGCCGACACGTACACATCCGCCTCTAGGGTGTAGGCCGCGCGATCGCCCAGGCCCTGAATCGCATAGCCCCGCACGGAAGCATCATCATTGAGCAAAATTTCCTGGAGAGGATGTTCGAGAAGCACCTCACCGCCGCGCTCCGTGATGTAATCCACCATCGGCTGACAGAGGCGCTCCGGCGGTGCCCCATCCAAAAACGCCATCTTCGAGCCGTAGCGCTCCTGCAAAAAGCGGTTCATGGCCGTCAGGATCACCGTCGAAGAAATCTCATCGGGACCAATGAAATTCAGCGCCTTCGCCATGGCGATGAAAATCTCATCATTCACCCGCTCCGGAATGCCCTGCTTTTGCAGCCACTCGGTCCAGGAATACTGATCCATGGCTTCCACGTAGCTCTGGCCCTGGATCATGGCGGGAATCAAGCCGATGCCAAACTTGATCTTTTCCTCCCAGGTGAGCATGTTGTTGTTGCGCAGAATCGCCAACACGCCGTTGAGGGGGGCCGGAATGTCGGGGAAGTCGAAGCGCGAGTAAACCCCCGGATTGTCCGGCTGGTTCATGATCATCGAATGCTCTTTCCACTGGAGCCGATCTTCGATGTCCAGTTCCTTAAAGAGCTGGAGCATGTTGGGGTAGGCCCCGAAGAAGATGTGCAGGCCCGTTTCATACCAGTCGCCATCCTCATCCTTCCAGGCTGCGACCTTGCCGCCTAGGACGTTCCGGCGTTCGAGGACCACGGGCTGGTGCCCCGCATCCACGAGGTACTTGGCACAGGAGAGACCGGCAAGACCGGCACCGGCGATGGCAACGCGCATGAATACTGCTGTCCTATTCTCGAAGCGACGAACGGGCTAGGGCGATCGCGGCTCCGGGGGCAAGGGTCCGGCTAGGGGCCATCGCCACGGGGCCTGACAAACGCTCCCATTATACGTTGCATTTCGTTACATTTTTGCAATTTTTTAAGGTTTGCGGGGGGGGGATGGTGCTTCAGGGGCGGTGGGGGCGATCGCGAGGGGCGGGGTGCGGTAACGATCGCACAGGCTCTTGACGGCCCCGGCGAGGGGGACGGACACCAAAATGCCCAACAGACCGCCCACCTTGGCCCCCAGCAGCAAAGACAGCAAAATCCAGATGGGGTTGAGGCCCGTGAATTTGCCCAGCAGGCGCGGCGCGATCGCGTTCTCGATGGCCTGATCCACCAGCAGGGCGATCGTCAGCACCCGCAGCCCCAGCCACAGGCTCTTGAAGGCCAGCAGCAGGGCGATCGCCGCAATGCTAAAGGCCGCCCCGAAGGGGAACAGGGTCATCACCCCCACCGCAATGCCAAAAATCAAGCCAAAGGGCACCTGAAGGGCCAAGAAGGTGCAAATCATCGCCCCGCCCATCACCAGGGCCAAGGTGGCTTGACCGGCGTAATAGTTCCGAAAATTCTGCTGGAAACAGTCCCGCACATGGCACCCAAAGCGCGGCGGAAACCAGCTAAAGAGCCCATCCCAAAACTCATCCCCCCGCAGGAGCATGTAGAACACGATCGCCAGGGTGAGCACCACCTCCGACACGCGCCCCGCCATTTGCAGCAGCAGGGTGAGCATTTGGCTGGTGAGGTTTTGGATTAGCACCGACAGTTGGGCGATGCTCTGTTCGGCAATCTGGCGCAAATTCAGCGGCAACCGGCGATCGCTCGCCCACATGGACAGGGACTGGATCTGCTGATTGCTCGATTCGAGCCAGTCCGGCAGCCCCTCCCCCAGGGCCTGGATTTGCCCCACCAGCAGCGGCACCAGGGTCACCCCCGCCACCACCAGCAGCCCCAAACACAGCAGGCCAATGACCATCACCGACCCGAGGCGCGAAAACGGCCCCAGGGGACTGCGGTTCATCAGCCGCGTCAACCCCCGCACCGGATGGCCCAGCAGGAATGAGATCAAGGTGGCGGAGATGAAGATCGAGATCAGGGATTGGAAGTAGGCAAACAGTTGCAGCAGCAGCCAGCCGTTGAGAAACACCAGGGGCAGCAGGAGCCCCAGTAAAAAACAACGGATCAGGGTGCGGGTGGAGGTCATGGGCAGGCCCTGGGCGATCGCGGCCTAGGCGGCGAATTCGTGGGCGAAGCTTTCGCGCTTTTCAAAGTGGAATGGGCCGGCGACGGAGCCCCACACGTGTTCATCGGTGGCCGGATCGCGTCCCCGATCCCAGCTAATGAAGGTCTGTTCGGAGATGCGGAAACTGCTGTCGAGGTAGGTTTCCTTGCCTTTGCGGGTGACCATGCACTGTTTGCCCGGTTCGACGTGCCCTTCAAATTCGCTGCCGGTCCATTCGACGATGAAGTTACAGCAGGGGAGGAATTTGAGGCGATCGCGGCTGAGGCTGGCGAGGCGATCGGTTTGGCGGGAGGCCCCGTGGAATTCCGTTTCGTCGGCGATCGCGTAGTTCTCGATTTCCAGGTGGCCGTCCTTTTCCAGCAGTTTTAGGACGCGCACCCGGTAGGGCTGGTTGAGCATGATGTCATAGGCTTGCTCGACGTAGAGGGCGGGGCCATCAAGCAGGTCCGCAGGCAGGGGCCGCATACACACGCGGATATGGGCGAAAAAGGGCGGATTTTCAAAGGCTTGGGCCTGGTTGCTATAGTCACCGGCCAGCCACGCGGCTAGGGTTTTGAGATCGGCGGAATGGGTCATGGGGAATCAAAAAATCAAAATAAGGATTGATGGGAAATTAAATCGCGAATCGCGGCAATGGCTGAAAAGTGGGCCATTGAACGGGATGCCTGGTAACCGATCAAGAAAATAGACCGAAAAAACGGGTTGGATGGGCGGGGCCACCGCTTCCAATTTCCCATCCTAGGCCGTTTGCCGCAGGGCGCTCAGGCAGTCGGTGACGGTGGCGATGACGCGATCGCGATCGCCCTCGGTCAGTTCCGGGTACATGGGCAGCGACAGCACCTGATGGGCAAGGCGTTCGGCGATGGGCAGGTGGCCGGGGCGATAGTCCAGTCCCCGGAAGGCTTCTTGCAAGTGGAGCGGCAGGGGATAGTACACCGCCGTGCCGATGCCGCGCTCCTGGAGGGTTTCCCGTAGGCGATCGCGCGGGGCGGGACCGGTGCCGTCGCCCACCCGGATGGTGTATTGATTCCAGACGCTGGTGCCCCCGGCGATCGCACGGGGTAGGGCAAAATCATCCCCCTCTAGAGGCGCAAGTCCCCGGTGGTAGTGATCCGCGATCGCGGTGCGCCGCTGGTTCCACTCCGGCAGATGGGGCAGTTTCACGGTTAGTAAAACCGCCTGGACCGCATCGAGACGGCTGTTGATGCCCACCGTTTCGTGGTAGTAGCGCTGGCGCATCCCATGTTCCCGCAGCATCCGCAGGTCCGCCGCCAGGGTTTCGTCCGCCGTGGTGATCGCGCCGCCGTCGCCGCAGGCCCCGAGGTTTTTGGTGGGATAAAAGCTAAAGCACCCCAGGTGCCCCCAACTCCCCACCGGGCGATCACCCCATTGGGCTCCGGTGGCCTGGGCGCAGTCTTCAATCACCCACAGGCGCTGGGTCTGGGCGATCGCCATCAGCCGCTCCATATCCACCGGCTGGCCGAACAAATGCACCGGCACGATCGCGCGGGTTTGGGGCGTAATGGCCTTTTCGACTGCCGCCAGGTCCAGGTTGTAGGTGACCGGATCCACGTCTACAAACACGGGCGTCGCGCCGACCGCCGCGATCGTTTCCGCCGTGGCGATGAAGCTGAAGGGGGTGGTGATCACCTCGTCACCGGGGCCGATCTTGAGGGCGCGCAGGGCCAGGTAGAGGGCGTCGGTGCCGGAGTTGCAGGCGACGCAGTGGGGGCTGCCCATGGCGATCGCGAACTGGGCTTCAAACTGGGCCACCGCTGGACCGCCGATGTAGGCACCGGAGGCCAAAACCTCTAGGACGGCGGCGTTGGCGGCGGCGGCGATGGTGGGGTACTGATCCGTGAGGTTAAAGGCTGGGATGGGCTTCACGCGCGTGGTTCACCGTGACTGAGGGGCTGGGTCGGGCGGGAGGGGCGATCGCCTGTATGGTACAAAATTTTGCGTTTGCTGCGTTTCATCGGTTCGTTTCGGCATGGGGGGCGCGATCGCGGAGCCGCTGCAAAATCAAGTCGGCGGCGGCGTCGTGGGCGACGGGGGTTCCGGTGCGGTCAAAGAGCCAGGTGCCGATCGCGGGGGGGCGATCGCCGGGGGCCGTGCCGTACTTTTGGGCGTAGGCGGTGGCGCGGGCGGAGATGCGTTCCGCCAGATCCGTAAACACGATTTTGTCTAACTGGTGATCTGCCAATAGTTTTTGGGCCGCCGCGATCGTGGAGGTGTCCGCCAGTTGCCGCAGCAGGGCCACCTCGTCGCAGTGGCGCAGGGCCGCCGCCGTCAGGATTTCTAGCTTGCCGTCCGCCACGTGGCTGGAGGTGTTGAAAATGCCGCCCGCCAATTTAATCAATTTGCCGTGGTAGCCCAGCAGCAGGACCGATCGCGCCCCCGCATCCGCCGCCGCCGCCAAGAGGGGACCGAGCCAGTTGCCCACCGACGCGATCGCCACGGACGGCACCCCCAAGGTTTCGGCCACGCGGCGGCCATTACTGCCAATGCAAAAGGCCACATCCCCTTCCCCCGGCGGCTGAGACGCGATCGCGGCCCGCAATTCCCCGCAAAATTCCGCCAACCGTTCCGGGGCCGTGTGGGCTTCCACGGTGCCCTGGGTGCCCAGAAGTGATAACCCTTCGATGACGCCGAACGCTTCATTAGAGGTGCGTTTCGCCAACGATCGCCCCTCCGGCAAAATCAGCCTGACCGTGATGGCCCGATCGGGCGGCAGGCGCGATCGCAAATTCACCTCCAAAAGTTCGCGGGCGTAGCGATAGATGGCCGGTTGCCCATCCCCCTGGCGACCGATGCCCTCGCCCCCCTCGATCGCGATCGCCGATTCTGGCCCCTCCCCCCCGCGATCGCGCCACTGCACCCAGGCCCACACGGGGGTATGGCGCGTCAGATCCAGATTTGGCCCCGGATCACTGCGGGCGATCGCCAACGCCGTGCCCTCATCCAACCGCGCCACCTGCTCCAGGGCGATCGCGGCGGTGGTGCCATCAAGCAAATCCAGGATGATCGGCTGATCGGAATCCTCACCGGTCCCGCCGAGCAGATGCCGCAGCGCCCCGCAGGCCGCCGCCGCCGCAAACACCGGCAGGATATAACCGGTTTTTTCCGCCATCTCAGACGGCCTAGACTCTCCCATGGCCTAGGCTCGCCCCATCTGCTGCTCTACGAACTCCGCGATCGCGGGCAACCCCTCCCCCCCCTTCAGACACGCAAACACAAAGGGGCGATCGCCGCGCATTTTCTTCGCATCCCGGTCCATCACCCCCAGATCCGCCCCCACGTGGGGAGCCAAATCGGTCTTATTAATCACCAACAGATCCGATTTCGTAATCCCCGGCCCCCCCTTGCGCGGGATCTTATCCCCCGCCGCCACGTCAATCACATAAAGGGTCAAATCCACCAGCTCCGGACTGAAGGTGGACGCCAAATTATCGCCGCCGCTCTCCACAAACAGCAGCTCCAGATCCGGGAACTGCTGCTCTAAACCCTCGATCGCCACCAAATTCATCGACGCATCTTCGCGGATGGCCGTGTGGGGACAGCCCCCCGTTTCCACGCCCACGATGCGATCGCGCGGCAGGGCCTCAGAGCGCACCAAAAAATTCGCATCCTCCTGGGTATAGATGTCATTGGTCACCACCGCGATGTCGTAGCGCGATCGCAGGGTTTTGCACAGGGCATCCACCAGGGCCGTCTTGCCGGAGCCCACGGGGCCAGCGACCCCCACCCGAAATGGTCCCACCATGGCCCGATCCCTCCTCTCCCTTGATTCCACCGTCCACACAACCATTCGCCAGGGCCTCCCCCTTGACCCTGCCTTAACCTATGGGCGATCGCCGCGCCCCGTGGCAAAATTTTAAGGACTTTTCCCGATTTCACCCCAGGAGCCAACCCCATCGATGGCCCCCTCCACGACCTCTGCGCCCAAGCCCGCCTGGGCCGGTGATGACTGGCTCTCGCGCCTGGTCAACGGTTTAATCAGCATTCGCCCCCTCTATGGCCTGATGAAATGGCAGGCGCGGCGGGTGATGATCCGCACGGCGGAGCGCAATGGCATCCCCTGGCGGGCCAATGTGCAAACCCTCCAGGGGACGATCGCGGATTTGGAGCGATCGCGCGATCGCCTGACGGATCCCAAGCTGATCTATCCCGACTATTACCTCAAACCGTTCCACGCCTACGAGGCCGGAAACCTATGCTGGCTGGCGGCCCTGGAGGCGGCGTCGGCAACCCAGGTGGTGGGCCTGCGGGCCTGGAAGGGGGAACCGCTCCAGGGGACCGAGGGGGAGGAAAAACTCCGGCGCGGTTTCCATGAGGCCCTCGCGCCCCATCTGGAGGCCCACGGCGGGCCGATCGCGCGGGTGCTGGATGTGGGCTGTTCCGTGGGCCTGTCCACGCGATCGCTCCATGGCTATCTCACGGACCGTCAAGGCACGGCTCCGACCACCTTTGGCCTGGATCTGTCGCCCCACATGCTGGCGGTGGCGGAGGCGTTGGACCGCGATCGCGCGATCGCCCGATGGATCCACAGCACCGCCGAAGCCATGCCCTTTTCCACCGGTCATTTTGATTTGGTTGCCCTGCAATTTATTGTCCACGAACTGCCCCAGCGGGCCACCCGGGCGATTCTGGCGGAGGCGTTTCGGGTGCTGCGACCGGGCGGCATTTTGGCCATCACGGACAACAATCCCAAATCACCGGTCATTCAAAACCTGCCCCCGGCCCTGTTTGTGCTGATGAAAAGCACGGAACCCTGGAGCGACGAGTTTTATACCCTGGATCTGGAAGGGGCGATCGCGGAGGCCGGGTTCGAGCTGCGATCGGTGGTGCCCAGCGATCCGCGCCACCGGGCTTTAGTCGCGGTCAAACCCGCCGCCTAACTTCTCACTACTCCAACGGCATCAGTAGGGATTTTTCTAATTCCGCCGCGATCGCCCGACTCGCGGGCATGGCCGCCTGGATGCACTCCACCAAAAACTGGTTATCGCGATAGAACCGGGCCAGGGTCCAGCGTTCATCATCATCCAGCGTCCAATCCCAGCCCAACTGCCGGTGCAGCGCCAGACATTGGCGGAAGCGATCGCCCCAGGCCGCCCCCTCCCGTCGCCACCAGTCCAGCAGCGCCTCGCGGCCCCCATCCAGCGGCGGCAACTGTTCCCGCAGGGTCGCCAAATCCGCCGCAAATTCCGGACTCAGGGTCAACTGCCGGTCAAAATCCAGCAGCATCCCGAACGACACCAAAGATTTCACGTCCGGGTGCTCAATGGTGGCATCGCAGGCCGTCAGCACCCGCGCCACCGCCAAGTCCAACTTCAGCGGGGCCGGGAGGGTTTGCCCCAGGCTCGGATCCAGGGCGATCGCCAAATTCATATCCCGCGTCTGGAACAGGGTGAGGTAAAAACTGCGCACCGCCGCCGGGGACACCCCCCCAAGGCCCTCCTGGACCGCCGCCGCCTGCTTCCGGGCGATCGCCCCCAGGATCCCCTGCAAAAACCCATGGCGCTCAATCACCCCATCAAGCTGCCCCTTCAACTGCTGCAACAGCACCTGGGGACGCGGCAGCATCTCCGACACCAGCAAAATTGTCTCCCGCCAGCGGGGCTCCGAAAACCGCTTCACCAGCCGCTGAATGGTCGGATCATCCCCCTGGGGCGTCGCCGTGGCCACCAGTTGGCGGGCCGTCAGATATTCCTGGAACGTCAGGTGCGAAAAGGAATACACATCCCGCGCCTGCTCCACCAGCAGCCCATGCTGCAACTCCAGACTTTTTAAAATTTGCTCACTCTGGAGCCACAGGGCCTCCCAATTTTCCTCCTCCGGCACCAGCCCCGACAGCACCAGCCGATCCGCGATCGCGGAAATCGCCTCATTCTTCTCAAAAAAGCAATTGCCCGCCTCAAAATTCGTCGCCGCAATACTGCACAGCAGACCAATCTTGTCCGCCAGCTCCAGTTCCAGCTCGCCGCCCCCATCCCGCTGAATGCCCCTAGCGCTATCCCAACGCACCAGCAGCAGATCGAGCCCCGCCTGGTAGAGCTTGGAACGCTTCGTGGGGAAGGTTGATCGCGCCTGAAACACCGAACAGACCAAACACAGCAGAATCGTCGTCTTGACCAGCTCGCGGATCGAATAATTCTCCCGCTGCTGAAGCCGGTCCAAAAACTCCGCCGCCCGCGCCGCCCCCCCCTGACCATCGAGGGCCGTGAACCACTGCCGCGCAAAGGTTTCCACCTGGGGCCACGCAAAATCCGCCAGCTCCAGATAGGCAAACCCCCGAAAGCGCACCCCATCCGCCGCCAGCCGACAGGTGAGCACCATCGGCGCGCCGTAGTAGGTCTCCGAAAAGGTTTGGATCGCCTGCACCACCACATCGGTACTGTCGGCGGGCACCTCATCGAGGCCATCGAGCAGCACCACCATCTGGCCCCGCTGCAACAGGAGCGAAATTTCCTCGCGCCCCAGGCCCGTCCCCTGCCACTGGTCACAGATGGGGTCGAGCAACTCCACCGCCCCCCCTTCCTCGATGCGGGCGGCCCAGTGGCGCAGTTCCACGAAGGCGGGTAGGGTGCCCGGTCGAAAGCGCCCCGCGAGGCATTCGATCGCCACATGCTGCAATAGGGTGGTTTTGCCGGAGCCCGGTCGCCCCAGGACCGCCACCCGTTCCCGCTCCGCGATCGCCGTGGCCGCAGGCACCAGTTGCGGTGTACCCGGCCCTTCTCGTCCCCAGCGGCCCGATCGCCCCATCTCCAGATCCGCCACCTCCAGCCACCGCTGACGGCTCAGTTCCAAGGACACAAACGGGGGCGTATAAATGGCCGCCAGGGCCAGGGGCTGGGCCGCCTCCAGGGGAGCCTGCACCACCCCACATTGGGCCTCGATGCGTTCCCGCAGCCGCGATCGCAGGGCCTCTAGATCAAACGTCCGTCCCGCCAACGGGGACAGGGCCGGGGTGATCTGCACCTGTTCCGGCGGCGGCGCTAGGGAGGGCAGATCCGCCACCTCCTGCCAGTCGAGCCCCAGACGGAAGCAAATTTCCAGGAAGATATAGCGCTCAATGGGCCGCCCCGTGAAGAATTTCCAGATGGATTGCCGAGTGCTCAGCCCCACCTCGGCGGCCAGGTATTCCTGGGTCCAGCCGGTTCTTTCAAAGGCTCGCTTCGCGTGGAGGATGCCCTCGGGTGTGGCTTTTAGCGATCGTTTGCCCATAGTTTTTTGGCGCAGCAGTGGCAATGGCCCCGGTGGTGGGGGAGGAGGTTACCAAGGATCTTGGCAATCTGGCCCCTTTCCATTTAAGGGGGGACGGTCGGATTTTGGGGAGATTTTTTTCGGTTTGGCCGCTGGGGGCGGCGATCCCCCTGGCTTTTGGGGAACAATGGTTGGATGGGTGGGCCGCTGCCCCTGGGGGATGGGTGAGGGAACGATTATACGGGGGGCGATCGCGGCGGCAGGGGCGAGGGTGCCAGGGGCACAGGTGTCAGGGGCACGGGCCAGCGCTAGGATGGAAAACAGCTAAAAAATTCCAAATGAATTAAGGATCAAGCGAACGGGACCGGGATCCGGGATCCATGGGGGCGATTGGGGGATGGGCGGGGACGGGGCGGACCGATCGCACGGGTGACTGGGAAAGTTTGACCCCTAGGGCGTTGCCTGCGGGCATGGTTCCCCAGGGGATTTTGCAGCGTTGTGGCCCCCTTCGGCGTGGATGCCGGGGGGGTGGGGGAAGTGAGGCATGGGGCTGTTGGAATGGCTGATCCTAAATGATGCGCGAGGTTGATACGGTCCATGGTGTTTCAGTTTGAAAATCGCGATCGCGCGATCGTTGACCCAGCCCTGCCCCTGCCGATTCTGGTGGCGGCCCTCGATGGGGTGCGGGAGGCCGTGGTGATCTGTGACGCCCAGGGGCGGGTGCGGTGGTGCAACCGGGCCTTTGGGCAACAGTGCCACCGCGATCGCCCTGCCCTGGTGGGGGTTGCCATTGATGATCTGCTGCACTGCGTGAACGGCCAGGGCCAGCGCCTCGGGACCGGTCCCCTGTGGGCGGCGGTGCGATCGCGCTCCACCGGCACCGGACGGGTTCACCCGAATTGGACCCAGCCCGCCGCCCCCTGGATGATGACCTGGACCCGCCCCCTGGCCTCAGCGGGGTTGGTGGTGCTCCACCTCTGGACCGATGGGGAACGGATGGCCTGCCCCCGGGAACAGGCGGGGGTGCCCCTCCCAATACTGCGATCGGGGGCCGCGGAGGGGCGCGAACTGCGCAGCAAGGCCCAGCCTCCCCCTGGGCACCAGGCCCCCGATCCGGCCCCCAACGCCGCGCCCTTGGCCCCCCGGCCCACACTCCACCAACCCACCAGCGGCCCTGGCTTCCCCCTGCGGGTGCTGCTGGCGGAGGACAACCGGGTGAATCAACAGGTGGCGCGGCTGATGTTGCAGCGGCTGGGCTATGAGGCCACGGTGGTTGACGATGGCCTCGCGGCGCTCCAGACCGTGGAGCGGGACCATTACGATTTGATTTTGATGGATGTGGAAATGCCGCGCATGGATGGGCTCACCGCCGCCCGGACCATTGTGCAACGGCATCGGTGGTCCAGGCTGTCCTCCGCATCCCCTGAAGCGCGGGGGGGCCGATCGCCCTATATCGTGGCCCTGACGGCCTATGCCATGCCCGGCGATCGCGATCGCTGCCTGGAGGCGGGCATGGATGACTACATCACCAAACCCCTGCGGGAGGAGACCCTGATGGCGGTCCTGGCCCAGGCGGCCCAGCGGGCGGCGGCGGCGGCGGCAGCGGCAGCCCCGGATCCGGCAGCCCCCCCAACGCCCACCCCCCAGGGACCAAGCCAGCCCCATCCGGCGGGAACCTCGGCGATGGCCGCCGCGATCGCGGACCTCGAGCAGCATCCGATCCTGGATGTCGCCGTCATTGGCGATCTCAAACGCATGGCCGGTCAGCGGGCTGCCGCCCTCCTGGCCACCATCACCCAGCAGTACGGCGAAGACAGCCCCAAACGCCTCGATGAGGTGACCATCGCGATCGCCCACCGGGACAGCGAACGCCTCCGCAAAGCCGCCCACAACCTGCGATCGAGCAGCGCCAACCTGGGGGCCTTGCGCCTCGCCGCGATCGCCGAACTGGTGGAAAACCACGCCCGCCAGGGAAAAACCTCCGAGATTGATGACCTCCTACCCAAACTGCGAGAGGAGTATGAGAAGGTGATGGAGCGATTGCCACTAGCGATTGAGGAATGAGCCAGCCAGACGCCCGATCCCCAGACCCAGCCCCCCCTGAAGCGCCCCCCCTCGTCCTGATCGTTGACGACGATCGCTCCATGCGCATGTTGTTGGCCCTGGCGATGGAAGAGGAGGGCTACCACACCCTCGAAGCCAGGGATGGAGAGCAGGGCCTTGAGGAATTTCAGCGCAGCCGCCCGGACATGATTTTGCTCGATGCGGTGATGCCGGGAATGGACGGCATTGAATGCTGCCGCCAGCTCCGCACCATGCCGGGGGGCGATCGCGTGCCCATTTTGATTGTGACGGTCCTCGACGATCGCGAGTCGGTTGATCGCGCCTTCGAGGCGGGGGCCACGGACTACATCACCAAACCGATCTACTGGCCGGTGCTCTGTCAGCGGGTGCGGCGGCTGCTGGAGGCCAACCAATCCCAGGCCAAGGTCCGCCGCACGGGGGAACAGATTGAAGCCTTGCAGTCCTGGGCGGCGGTGGTGGAAGCCCTAGGCAAGCTGCTGGCGGACCAGGCGGATCCGGTGAATTCTAGCGGCGATTGCCCCTGTTCCCCCCCGGTGCGGGCGGTTTCCGTCGAGGCCCTGGTGCCGATCCTGACGATCGCGCGGGCGGCCTTTGGGGCGCAGGGGCTGGGGGTGGTGTATTGGGGGGCGGCGCGATCGCCCGAGGGACGCTGGATTGACGATGGCCAAACCCCTGCTCCCCCCCTCGGTGCCCTGGCCGCCGCCGCGATCGCCTGGCCCCTGGCGGACCATCCCCAACCCCGGATTTTGACCTGGCCCCCGCCCTTCCCCGCCGCCCAAACCCTCCTGCGGGCCTGCCAGGGGGAACAGGTGGCGATCGCCCCCCTCGGAGCCTGGGGGCTGCTGGTGGCCCGCCTGCCGGAGACGGCCCGGTGGACCCCCGATGGGCTCCTGGGCCGATGGCAAACCCTCAGCCACCTGCTGAGCTATGCCCTTGGAGCCCCGAGGCCAGGGCCAAACACCCCCCCGAGCGCCCCCCCCGGCCCAGGGGCTCCCTGTCCGTCCTCCCCGACGGAAGCCCCCTGTCCCTAGTGCTGTTTGCTGTCCTAACCCTGTCGCCCCGATCGCGGATCGTCGGGTGTCCACCGCCGTGCCACTGAACTTTTCCCTCGGACCGATCCAGGCCATGCTGACCCAATTTGGCCTGCGGATCCTCGCCGCGATCGCGATCGCCACCCTGGGCCTGTGGGGGGCGCGGGTGGTCCGCCAAGCGGTCCGCCGCATGATGGGCCAGCGCCACCTAGATGTCACCCTGGTGGCCTTCGCTGGCAACCTGGCCTATGTGGGCATCATCGCCTTCAGCGCGATCGCGGCCCTAGGGCAGGTGGGCGTTGACACCGCCTCAATTTTGACCGTCCTGGGGGCGGCTGGCCTCGCGATCGGCCTTGCCCTCCAGGGATCCCTCTCCAACTTCGCCGCCGGTATTTTGCTGGTGCTCTTTCGCCCCTTCAAGGTGGGGGATTTTATTGAAGGGGCCGGTGCCAGCGGCTATGTGGTCGAAATCCAATTCCTCTCCACCCTCGTCCGCACCCGCCAAAATAAACTCGCCATCATCCCCAATAGCGAACTGGTGGAGGGCAAAATCATCAACCACTCCACCGAGCCCTATATCCGCGTGGATGTGACGATTTCCGTGGACGGCCGCGAGGGGGCCAAGCGGGTGCATCGGGTGCTCCTGGAGGAGGTGCAGCGCCGTCCCCTGGTGCTGGCGGATCCGCCGCCGACGGTGGGGCTCATGGCCCTAGGGGAAGGGGCGATGCAATTTATGGTGCAGGCGTGGGTGGCGACCCCCAACCACTATTGGGTGGTGCATTTTGCCCTCAATGAGGCCATTAAGGAACGGTTTGATCGCGAGGGTATCCGCCTGCCGGAGCCGCCCCTGACGGAGATGGCCGAGGCGATTCGGGAGGCGCTCCACGATGGACCGACCAACGGTGCGGCGGATGAGGGAGATGCTAAGGGGGATGTCGGGGACGATCGCCCGGAGCCGGAGTCTGGGGCGGCCCTGGGGGCGGTGGCTAATCTGGGGGTGGGGGGCGATCGCGTGGGCAGTGATCCCCAGGGGGATGGGGCTGGTGCTGATGCTGGCGCTGGCGCTGGGGATGGGTGAGGGAATCTAGGGCGGCTCGGCGGCCATCCCCAGGGCGCTGTTGACGCCGCCAAAGCCAAAGGCCAGGGTCAGGGCCGCCGCGATCGCCCTGGGGCGGGCGGTGGTGATCAGGTCCAAGGGGGAAAAGGCTGACTGGCCCAGGCCAACGCAGGGGGGCAACACCTGCCGGTGCAGGGCCAAGAGGGTCAGGGCTGCGCCGATCGCGCCGGAGGCCCCAAGGGTATGGCCCGTGGCCCCTTTGGTGGAACTGACGGGGATGCCGTCGGGCCAGCGGGTTTGGATCAGGTGCGCCTCGCGGGCGTCGTTGAGGGCGGTGCCGGTGCCGTGGGCATGAACGTAGCCGATCGCGGTGGGGCCTAGGATGGCTTCAGATCGGGCGATCGCCAAATCCATCGCCCGCTGCGCTGCCTTGAGATCTAGCCCCGGAGCCACCGATCGCTCCGCATCCACCGTGCTGCCGCTGCCCAGGATCGTGCCGTAGATTCTGGCCCCGCGCGCGATCGCCGCCTCCCGGGCCTCCAGGAGCAGCAGCGCCCCCCCCTCCCCCAGGGCAAAGCCATCGCGATCGCGGTCAAAGGGCCGCAGGCCAGACGGGCTCAGGGCTCCCATTTTCAAAAAACCTGCGATCGTCAGGGGGGTAATCGGCGCTTCAATGGCCCCGGCGATCACCCCGTCACAGTGGCCCGATCGCACCAGGTCGGCCCCCTGGGCGATCGCCACGAGGCCCGTTGCGCAGGCGGCCATGGGGGCGATCGCCGGTCCCGAGGTGCCACAGGCCGCCGCGATCGCCGCCGCCACGGACCCCGGCCAAACCAAGGGCCAAGATTTTGGAGAGCCACTCCCATTGCTCCCCTCGCACCGCCAGCGCTCCAGATTTCCTTGAAAACTGCGGCTAGACCCCACCGCCACCCCCCAGCGATCGCCCAGAGGAGCCGTCAGGCCAGCATCCTCCAGCACCGCCGCCCCCAGTCGCCCCGTCAGGGTGAGGAGGTCCACCGGCCCCGACGGATCCAGCAACCCCAACGGCAGCGGCGGCAAGTCCCCAAAGGGTTGCGCCCGAACCAGGCCCGATTTCCTCCGGAGCAGTTGCCCCCAGGTGGCCTCGCGATCGCCCAGCGCCGTCGCCAGGGCAATCCCCGTCACCACCACCGCCTCTGGTCCCATGGATCCCGCGATCGCAACGCCGCCCGATCCTAGGGTTGCGGCGTTTCCGGCGAGGCCGGTGTGCCATCGGGCATTTCATCCGACGGGCTATCCGGCGTCCCGTCGGGCGCATCTTCCGCCCTGGAACCCGCCCCCGTCAGGTTTTCGAGGCCGCTAACCACCGTGGCCCGCACAATGCGATCGCCCTGCTGGATGCTATCAACCACATCGAGCCCCTCGGTCACATAGCCAAAAACCGCGTAGCTGCCATCGAGCATCGGCAAATCCGACAGGGCGAAATAGAACTGGGCCGACGCCGAATCGGGAGCGGGCGATCGCGCCATGGCCACCGCCCCCCGCAGGTGCTTCAGGGCCGGTTCCACGGACCCCAGGCCCGCCATCTCAAAGGTGGCCCCATAGACCGGCTTCGGCTCCCCCGCCGGCAGAATTTCCAGGGGGATCAGGCGCGGCTGCTGGGTCTGCGGCTCAATGAAACTGCCCATCCCCAACTGGGACAGGGGCACCTTCGGATCCTTGCTCTGGGGATCGCCCCCCTGCACCACAAAGGGCGACGGCTCCCGCACCACCCGATGGAACGAGGTGCCGTCATAGACGCCCCGCTGCACCAGATCCACAAAATTTCCCGCCGTGAGGGGAGCCTTTTCGCCATCGAGCTGCATTTCAATGGTGCGGGGCGGATCCGCCTCCGGTGCCCCTTCGGATTTCACCTCCAGGCGCACGATCGCAGGCCCTGTCAGTTGCGGCAAACCCCGATAGGCCGGGTCCAACTCATCCGGCGCAACGGCGGCGGGGGCTCCGGTCTCGGGGGCCGTTGATCCCGATGGGGGGGAAGCGGTTTGGGGGGCTCCGCCACACCCCGCGATCGCGATTACCAGCGCCATCACAACGCCCAAGCGCCAGCCCAATCCCTGCATGATGATCCTCAAAATTCCAAAAACGTCCAAGGTGTTCCACCTTAGCCACATTAACGGGTGCCATGCCGGTTTCAGGGGCTGCGGTGGCCGATTGCTAGGGCTCTAAAAAAACGCGACGACGCCCCCTACAGCCCCTCTAGGGGCACCCCGAGGAAGCGGGCCAGGTCCGCCCCCTGGGCCTCCAGTTCCGCCAGGGGCATGGGCTGGCCCACCCGCGTCAGGGGCAGGTCACCGCGCCCCTTGACCCGCAGATACAAGGCCCGTTTGGGGTTGAGCCCTTCCTTAATTTGCACGCGCACCGCGATCGCATCGCCGATGGGATAGACCAGCTCCACCCGCCGATTTTTGCCGGGATAGCCCTGGCGGTAGATCGTGATCTTCTTGGTCTGGCGGTTGAACTCGTTGTAGCCCCAGCCCAGATCCCAGACCACCGTCAGCCACAGGTACGTCGCCAGCAGGAGACCCGCCGTGCCATAGAGCCCCATCACCAGCCCCTGGGGCACAAACCGCAACTGGGTCGCATCCGACACCAGCAGCAGATTGATTCCGAAATAGCTCGATAGGCCCGAGAGCAAAAAGCCCGTTGCCCCCAGGGTCACCACCGACGCCCAAAGGTAGTTGCTCCACCGGCGGGAGCCTACGATTTCCTGGCGCAACACCTGATCTGAACTCGAAGGGGCCGAAACAGTCATCTCAAATCCTCAGTGCCTTTCTCTGGATTTTGGTTTGATGGTTGTTTTTTAAACCGGATGCCCCCGGCTTGGCGGCTAGGGGCAGCCCTCAATCCTCAACCATGCTAGACCGCCCAGGCCCCCTGCGATCGCGCGACCCCTGACCCACCAGGGCGGATCCCCGATCCCCGCCCCCAGGGGCCGCTAATCTGAAAACAATCTAAAAATTTTGCAGAAATCCTTGGCCCCGCTGGGGCTCTCCGCGATCGCCGCGATCGCGAAAATGAGAAGCCATGTATCGGAATGTAAGGCTTTATCATCTACTATCATGGTCTTCATCTACCCGCGATCGCCCGCCTAGCGACTCAAACCTCAACCAAGTCAAGGTCGAGCCCTGTGCCCTAACGGGCGAATATGGTAGGTTAAGAAAAATTAATTGTCGGTTTTCCACCCTTGGAAGACTGGCAAGCAAGCGCCCCCACCGAACCCCGGTGGACGCTGCACTTATTAATCGAGGATTGAAACGAGAGGATCCGATTAATGACCATCGCAGTTGGACGCGCGAGCGCAGAGCGGGGATGGTTCGACGTCCTCGACGACTGGCTCAAACGCGACCGCTTTGTGTTTGTGGGCTGGTCCGGCCTGCTGCTGTTCCCCTGCGCCTACC